>SAMEA103957793__coassemble_265_pt1 | contig 14962 bp, 13 predicted proteins | sample SAMEA103957793__metabat2_high_PE_005 | metagenome-assembled genome bin SAMEA103957793 (sample SAMEA103957793) | gut metagenome | biome: gut; material: feces | host: Canis lupus familiaris | collected 2014 | reverse complement strand
GACACGTTGACTTCACTGTTGAAGTTTCTCGTTCTTTACGTGTATTAGATGGTGCTGTTACAGTATTAGATGGTCAAGCTGGTGTTGAACCTCAAACAGAAACTGTATGGCGTCAAGCTACTGATTACAATGTTCCTCGTATCGTATTCGTTAACAAAATGGATAAGATCGGTGCTGACTTTGAATATTCAGTAAGTACAATTCATGATCGTTTAGGTGCTACAGCTGCAGCTATTCAATGGCCAATCGGTGCAGAAGATCAATTTAAAGGTCAAGTTGACTTAATCAGAATGAAAGCTTATATTTATCATGGTGATAAAGAAGAAAACTACACTGAAGAAGAAATTCCAGCTGACTTAGTTGATATCTGTCAGGAAAAGAGAGATTTATTATTAGATACATTATCACAATTCGATGATGAATTAGCTATGATGTATTTAGAAGGTGAAGAAATCTCTGAAGAATTAATTAAATCAGTTATCCGTAAAGCTACATTAGAAGTTAAATTCTTCCCTGTACTTTGTGGTTCAGCATTCAAGAACATGGGTGTTAAGAAAGTATTAGATGCTGCTATCGACTTTTTACCTTCACCATTAGATGTTCAAGATATCATCGCTCATAATGAAGATGGTAGTGAATTCAAATTAGAAATTAGTGATGACGCTCCATTTGCTGCATTAGCATTTAAAGTTGTTACTGACCCATTCATTGGTAAATTAACTTACTTCCGTGTTTACTCTGGTAAATGCGTTGGTGGTTCATATGTTAAAAATACAACTAAAGGTACTAAAGAACGTTTAGGTCGTATCATGCAAATGCACTCTAACCACCGTGAAGAAATTAAAGAAGTATACTCTGGTGATATCGCTGCTGCAGTAGGTTTCAAAAACACTACTACTGGTGATACATTAACTGATGAAAAAGGCGACTTCATCTTAGAAAAGATGGTGTTCCCAGAACCAGTTATCAGTGTTGCTGTTGAACCAAAAACTAAAGCTGACCAAGAAAAAATGACTACAGCTTTATTAAAATTAGCTGAAGAAGATCCAACATTCAGAACTTATACTGACCAAGAAACAGGTCAAACAATCATCGCTGGTATGGGTGAGCTTCACTTAGATATCATCGTTGACCGTATGAAGAGAGAATTTAACGTTGTTGCTAACGTTGGTGCTCCTCAAGTTTCTTACCGCGAAACAATCACTCAAGCAGCTGATTGTGAAGGTAAATTCGTTCGCCAATCTGGTGGTCGTGGTCAATATGGTCACGTTTGGATTAAATTTGAACCAAACACAGACAAGGGTTATGAATTCGTTGATAATATCGTTGGTGGTGTTATCCCTCGTGAATATATCCCTGTAGTAGATAAAGGTTTACAAGATGCATTACCTAATGGTATTTTAGCAGGTTACCCAATGATCGATGTTAAAGCAACATTATTCGATGGTTCTTACCATGAAGTTGACTCTAACGAAATGGCATTCAAGGTTGCTGCTTCATTAGCGTTAAAAGCTGCAAAAGATAAATGTAAACCAGTATTATTAGAGCCAATTATGGAAGTTGATGTTACTGTTCCAGAAGAATATATGGGTAACGTTATTGGTGACTTAACTAGCCGTCGTGGTCGTTTAGATTCACAAGAAAAACGTGGTAATGGTATTAAGATTCGTGCTTATGTACCATTAGCTGAAATGTTCGGTTATGCTACATCATTACGTTCTAACTCTCAAGGACGCGGTAACTTTACAATGCAAACTCACCATTATGAAGCTTGCCCTCGTAATATTCAAGAAGAAATTATTAAATCTAGAGGCTAATATTTAAAGGTATAAACTTGATTTTACCTTTCATATTTAGTAAAATGAATATGATAAATTATTATCAAGAAGTATATACAAATAAAATTATTTTTAGGAGGACCATTTAAAATGGCAAAGGAAAAATTTGTTCGTACTAAACCACATGTTAACATTGGTACAATTGGTCACGTTGACCATGGTAAAACAACTTTAACTGCAGCTATTACTAACGTTTTAGCAGCTAAAGGTTTTGCACAAGCTAGAGCTTACGATGCAATCGATGCAGCTCCAGAAGAAAAAGAACGTGGTATTACAATTAACTCATCACACGTTGAATATGAAACTGAAAACCGTCACTACGCACACGTTGACTGTCCAGGACATGCCGACTACGTTAAGAACATGATCACTGGTGCAGCTCAAATGGATGGTGCTATCTTAGTTATCGCAGCTACAGATGGCCCTATGGCTCAAACTCGTGAACACATCTTATTAGCTCGTCAAGTAGGTGTACCTCGTATTGTTGTATTCTTAAATAAATGTGATATGGTTGAAGATGAAGAATTAATCGACTTAGTAGAAATGGATACTCGTGACTTATTATCTGAGTATGGTTTCCCTGGCGATGACACTCCAATCATCCGTGGTTCAGCTTTAGGTGCATTAAACGGTGAACCTCAATGGGTAGAAAAAGTAGAAGAATTAATGGCTACTATTGATGAATACATCCCTACTCCTGAACGTGATACAGATAAACCATTCTTAATGCCAATCGAAGACGTATTCACAATCACTGGTCGTGGTACAGTAGTTACTGGTCGTGTTGAACGTGGTCAAGTACGTGTTGGTGACGTTGTAGAAATCATCGGTATCCATGAAACTCAATCAACAACAGTTACTGGTGTTGAAATGTTCCGTAAATTATTAGACTATGCAGAAGCTGGTGACAACATTGGTGCTTTATTACGTGGTATTTCTCGTGATCAAGTACAACGTGGTCAAGTTTTAGCTAAACCTAAATCAGTTTCTCCACACAGCAAATTCAAAGCTCAAGTTTACGTATTAACTAAAGAAGAAGGTGGCCGTCATACTCCATTCTTCTCTAATTATCGTCCACAATTCTATTTCCGTACTACTGATATCACTGGTATCATTACATTAGATGCTGGTACTGAAATGGTTATGCCTGGTGATAACACAGTTATGACAGTTGAATTAATCCACCCAATCGCTATCGAAAACGGTACTAAATTCTCTATCCGTGAAGGTGGCCGTACAGTTGGTGCTGGTTCAGTTGTTGAAATCATCGAATAATAATTTAAAATTTAGAGGTGCTTTTTAGCATCTCTTTTTTTGCTTTTTTCTTATAAAAATTATATAATGTATAAGAATAGGAGATGATATCAATGATAGATACACATTGTCATTTATTTGATGAAGCATTTGATAATGATCGTGAAGAGTTAATAAAAAATATTACTCTAAGTGGGGTTTCAAAGTTAATAATTGTAGGTTTTTCAGATGATACTAATTTGAAAGCTTACGAACTATCAAGTAAATATGATTTCATGTATCCTACATGTGGTATACATCCTAGTGAAGCCGATAGTAATCCTGATATTTTACTAGAAAATTTAGAAAAGTTTATCAGTGAGCATAAGGTATATGCCATAGGTGAATGTGGACTAGACTATTATTGGGATAAGACTTATGTTAATGAACAAAAATATTTATTTAGATATCAAATCGAACTTGCGAAAAGATTGGACTTGCCAATTATTGTTCATTGTAGAGATGCTATTCAAGATTGTTATGATATTTTAAATGAATATAAACCAATTAGAGGCGTAATGCATTGTTATAGTGGATCTTTAGAAATGGCCCATAGATTTATAGAACTAGGTATGTATATTTCTTTAGGTGGTCCAGTTACTTTTAAAAATGCAAAAGAACCAAAACATGTTGCAAAAAATATAGATATAAATCGTTTATTAATTGAAACTGATTGTCCATATTTAGCACCTACACCGATGAGAGGTAAACGTAATGATAGTAGTTATCTTAAGTATATCTTAAATGAAATTGCTAATATACGTAATATTGATACTAATACACTAGAAACTATTTTAGATAGAAATAGTCTAAATTTATTTAGATTGGAGTAAAAATAATGAAAAAATTCTTAGCTATAATTTTTGTAATATTTACGATGTCATTTACTTTAACATCTTGTAATCTACAATTTAGTGATCCTGATGCAACTATTGATAATATAATTAATAATGATACGATTATTACTACTACCCAAACACAAATTACAGAAACATATAATAAAGTAGAACCAGCATGCGTTGGTGTTCAAGCTTCAAATGATAAAACAGTAAGTTTAGGGTCAGGTGTAATTTATAGAATTGTTGATAAGAATAATAATAAAGAAGTTTCTGAAAGCACTACTGATATCTCTGCATATGTTGTTACTAATGAACACGTTGTAAATGGTAAAAAGAAGTTTAGAGTTTATGTAGATGAAACTAAATCTTATATTGCTGATATTATAGGTACAGATAAATCTAATGATTTAGCTATTCTAAAATTTAGCTCAAAATATATAAAAGATGAACTATCTTATGTCCCTATTTTATCTAATGAAATGACATCTCCATCTCAAGGTACATTAGCTTTGTCTATTGGATGTCCTTTATCATTAAGTAACTTTAATTTTCCTACAATTGGTTTAATTAGTAAATCAACAACAACACAAATTATTCACTCTTGTGCTATTAACCCTGGTAATAGTGGTGGAGGTTTATTTGATGCTGCTACAGGACAATTAATTGGTATTAATGTATCTAAACAATTATATGAAAACCAACAAGATGAAAATGGAAATGTAACTCAAATCCCTATTGATTCTATAGGTTTTGCTATTCCTATTTGGTTAGTTAAAAAAGTAATTACTGATATTGAAAGTAATAATAAAGATGTTATTAGACCACTTTTAGGCGTTAGTGTTTCTCTTGTTTTAGCTAATACTGAGAATGAATCTAGTAATCTATTACCAAGTGACCTAGATTCTGGTGTTGTTATTCTTAAAGTAGTAGATAAATCAAATGCTTCAAATGCTGTTTGTAGTGATAAAAATATTACTGGTGGTTTAATTAGTGGAGATGTTTTAGTAAAAATTAGTAAGACTAATATTATAAGACCCCAAGATTTACAATATGTAATGAATACTTCAACTCTTGGTTCTACTATAAACTTAACTGTTAGAAGAAAAGTTGATGGTAGTTGGAAGACATTAGAGTTTTTGATTAAATTAGTATAGAGGATAGACTATGGTTCAGTTTTTAAGAAAATTATTTATAAAAGATTATACAAATACTAGTGATCCAAAAGTACGTGATGCACATGGTAAACTATCTTGTTTAGTTGGTATTATTTCCAATTTGTTCTTATTTGGTTTTAAATTAGCTTTTGGTTTAATTAGTGGTTCTGTTGCTATTGTGGGTGACAGTATTAATAACTTATCTGATATGGGAAGTAGTGTAATTACTTTATTAGGTTTTAAATTAGCAGCTATGCCTGCTGATAAGGAACATCCTTATGGTCACGAAAGAATTGAATATATTGCAGGCTTAATAGTAAGTATTATTATTATGTTTGTAGCATTTGAATTATTGACAAATTCTATTACTTCTATAATTGAAAATAAACAAATCGTTGTTTCAGTAGCAACTTTAGTAGTTTTAGGATTGTCTATTGTATTTAAGCTATTACAAGGATTGTTCTATAAACAAATGGGAAAGGCGATAGATAGTGTAGCGTTAGAAGCTACTGCGCAAGATTCAATTAATGATTCTATTTCAACATTTGTAATTCTAATTGGTAGTATTGTAATCTATTTTGTTCCAACTTTACCATTTGCCTTAGATGGTATTTTAGGTATCTTTGTTTCTATTTTCATTTTTATAAGTGGTATAAAAATGATAAAAGAAACTACTAATCCTTTAATTGGTGTGAATCCAAAAAGCACTTTAGTAACTTCTATTTTAGCTGATATAAGGAAACATAGTGTTGTGTTAGGTGTACATGATATTAGATGTCATATGTATGGACCAACAAAATCATTTATGACTTTACATGTTGAAATTGATGCGAAAGAGGATATATTAAAAGCTCATGATGAAATTGACAATATAGAACGTGAAATTAGAAATAAATATGGTATAGAGTTAACTATTCATATGGATCCGATAGTTACAGATGATGATTTTACTAATAAAATTAGAGAAGAAGTTACTAATGCTGTTCATGAGATGAATTTATCATTACATGATTTTAGATTAGTTAAAGGTGATTCTCATACTAATTTAATTTTTGATATCATATTACCTCGAAAATATGAACTTCAAGAAGAGGAAATTACTAAACAGCTAGAAGAAAAATTTAAAGGTCGTAATTTTTATTTTGTAATTGATTACGATGGTGATTATCTTGGTTAATTATTATCGTTGTTGTAGGAAATTATCAAGTGGCCTACCATTATCAAAAAAAGAAATAAATATGGTTAGAATATATATTCACTTTACATTCTCATGGCATCTTGTACATGGGGTATTAGCAGGGTTAATATTCATCTTTTTAGGTATGGTCTTTAATTATTTTTGGTCTACATTATTACCACTTAGTATTGTTTTATATTTATTTTCAGCTTTTTGTATATGTTATTTTGTTCCTGTCTTTCCATTTATTTTCAGAAAACATTATGATAAATCACTGCAAAAGTTTATAATGGTTCAATTAAAAGAATTCCAAAATTATAGATTATTTTATACCACATATATTCCTAATAGTATATTTGATATTAATAAAGAAAAAATATATTTTTTAGCTGATGGTTATTATTTTTATTTAATTGAAGATTTTTTATTGTCTGAAGAATATTTATCTTTAGGTCAACGAAAACTCTTTAAGTATCCAGATACTCAAAGTTTAAACAAGATGTATGTTAATTTTAAATTAAGTGATATTGTTTCTTATCAATGTAATGTTAAACAAGATATTAAAGATTCATCATTAAACGATTTGACTTCAAAAGTACCTCATGGTGATTTATATTGTAAAATATGTTTAAAAAACTTTAAAATATTTAGTATTGGTGCAGAAGTTGCAGAGTACTTTAGAAGTATTATTCCTGAAAAAGAAATATATTAATAAAATTTGACCTTTTTTATGATAAAGAGGTCATTTTTAATTGCAATTTCACAATAAATATCGTATAATATATAAGCACGTTTATGTGCCCTTGCTTAATACCATATTAAGCCATAGACCATAAGGAGGTAATTATAATGAGAAACTATGAAATTATGTATATTCTTCGTCCTGAATTAGACCAAGAATCAATCGCTGCTGAAATCAAAGCTATCAATGCTATTTTCACAGACAATGGTTCAAAAGTTTTAGAGGTTAAAGAATGGGGCTTAAGAGAATTAGCTTATGAAATCGATCATACTAGAAAAGGTTTCTATGTATGGATGAATGTTGAAGCTAATAACGAGTCTATCGATGAATTCAACCGTATCGTTGGTTATAACGAAAAAGTTATGCGTCATATCGTTGTAAAAGCTGGTGAATAATATTTATGAATAAAGTATTATTAGTTGGTAGAATTACTCGTGATCCTGATTTAAGATATACACCTTCAAATATACCTACTGTATCTTTTACAGTTGCTGTAGATAGAGGTTTTAAGGATCAAAATGGTCAACGTCAAGCTGACTTTATTAATTGCGTTGCTTGGAGATCACAAGCAGAGTTTATAGGTCGTTATATTAAAAAAGGTAATATGTTGAGTATTGAAGGACGTATTCAATCACGCTCTTATCAAAATCAACAAGGTGTTATGCAATATGTCACTGAAGTAATTTGTGATGCTGTTGAAAATTTAACTCCAAGACCTGCTAACAATGATTCTTATAATCAAGTTAACAATTATAGCGATAGAGGTAATTACAATCAACCAAGCTATCAACAACCAAGTTATGAAGTAAACATCAATCCAGGTATTGTTGATGACTCAGATTTACCATTTTAGAAAGGAGAATTAATATGCAAAATAATCGTAAAAATGATCGTGACTTCGTTCGTCGTGGTCGTAAAAAAGAATGCTATTTCACTAAAAATAAAATCGAACACATCGATTTCAAAGATGTAGATTTATTAAAGAGATTTATTACTGAAAGAGGTAAAATTTTACCTCGTCGTGTAACTGGTACAAGCGCTAAATATCAAAGACAATTAGCAATTGCTATCAAGAGAGCACGTCATATGGCATTATTACCATTCGTAAAAGAATAATAAATTGAGGGACTCTGTCCCTCTTTCTTTTTGTTGTATTCATATATAAAAATTGATATAATTATAAAAGATAGAGGTGATTTTCTTGAGTTTTTTAAGTTTTATTAATAGATTAACACAACTTGAATGGATTTTAATACTTGTCATTGTTTTTTTATTTATGTTAGGCATAGTATTAACGTTTGTTATTAAACATTATTATCAAAAATATGTTAAAGCAAAGGATACATATGCTCCTTTAGAAAGTTTAACAAAAGATATTAATGAAGGTTTTATTCAACTTGTTAATGCAAGTGATGTAGGTATGATTACACTTGATAGTAATTTTAAGATTGCATTTAAAAGTGAATCATTTAAATTAAATTTTCAAGATTATTTTATGACAGATTTAGAAACTCTTGAAGATATTGATAAAGATTTGTATAATACATTAAAAAATGCTGATAATCTAAATATAAGTGATATTGAAGAAGTAAAGACAATACATGTTAAAGATAAATTTTTTGAATATCATTTTAAAAAGTCTAATACAAATAGTATAGTTTATTTTTATGATGTTACTGAAAGAGAAAATGCAAAAGCTGATTTACAAAGCTATACCCTATGCATTGGTTATGTATCAATAGATATTACCGAAATCAAGGGTGTAAATAAGTTAGTATTCAACAAAATTACTGCTGATATCTATAGTAGAGTTGAGAATTATTTATATAATTTTAATTGTCAAATTGCTAAACTGGATGATGAACATATGGTTTTTATTACAAACTATGAACAATTTAATAGAATGTATGAAGATGAATTTAGTATTATAAATGAAATTCAAAATCTTCCAGATACTGTGGAGTTCAAAGAAAAGTATGAGATTAATAATCAAATTTCATGCATGATTAGTGTGGGTGCTGCAACTAAACCTAAGACTTCAGCAATTGAGTTAGGTAATAATGCACAAAAGGCTCTTCAAATCGCAATTAACCGTGGTGGTAATGCTGCATGGTTATTTATTAATGATAGTTCTAAATCAATAGGTAAGAATCAATTCTTTAGAAATCAAAATACCTTAGGTACTGTTAATGGTAGTACATCTAGTATTTTAAAGAAATGTAGGGATTATGATAATGTATTTATTGTATCACATAAGGTTGCTGACGCGGATGCATTAGGTTCAATGATTGCGGCATTTAGATTATTTAAGTTATATTGTAAAGGTGAAGTTAAAATTGTTGTTGACTATGATAATTTAGAAGACACTACAAAGAAGCTTTATGATTATATTTTAGAAGAACCTGCTACTAAGAGCGAGGATTATGTATCATATAAAGAAGTATTTATTACGCGTGAACAAGCTAATGAGTATGATTTGTCTCAAAGCTTATTAATTATTTGTGATACACAATCACCAACATTATTGATGTATAATAATTTCCATACTCTATTTAAGGAATATGTAGTTATTGACCACCATATGCCATCAGATACTAGTTATCCTGATGAGATTGATAAAATTAATCCATTGGTATCATCTACTGTTGAAGTGTTCTTAAATATGTATAGGTTTGCAGATAAAATTAAAAATACTAATAATCAAGATAATGCGCAAGGTAATGAGGAATTTTACCATATTACTAAAGAAGAAGCTAATGTTATGTTGACAGGTTTAGTAGTAGATACTGCAAGCTTTACATATCGTACAAGTAGTCTTACATTTGAATGTGTAACAACTTTAGCAAATCATGGTGCAGATATGATTTTTGTCCGTAGAATTTTACGTGATGATGTTATATATGAACGTGAAATTGGTAAAGCAATTGAATCAGCAGATTATTCAAAACCTGGTTTTGCTATTGCATATGTTGATTCAAACGATCGTACGTTAATCGCTAAAATTGCTGATAGATTATTAACTATAGATAATATTCGTGGATCATTCTCTATTGGACACTTTGTGGATAATGAAAATGATTGTTATATCTTAAGTGCTAGAAGTTACAATGACTTTAATGTGGAAGAAATATTCAAAGATCTTGGTGGTGGTGGTCATCATCAAGCTGCAGGATGTGCAATTCCAAATGCTAAGATTAAGTCGATTACTAAACAAGAATTAGTAGATAAAATTATAGAAGAAATTTCATTAACGGAGGGCGAACTTGTGAAAGTAGTAATAATGAAAGATGACAAGGAATACAAACTTGGAGAATTATATCAAACTATTGAATTAAAGAGTGGTTTTGCTAATAAACTAATTAAGGATGGCATAGTTGAAAGGTTAACTCCTGAATTAGAAAAAAGAATCAAAAAATTGATTGAAGAAAAAGAAGCAAATGAAGCTAAACAAAGAGATATTAATAGTAAATTAAAAGAACAATATGATGGTAAAGAAATCACTATGACTATGAAAATTGGTAAAGATGGCCGTTCAATGGGTAGTGATATTACAGCAGATAAGATTGCTAAAGAGTTAGAAAAAGAAAATTTTGGAACTATAGATAAGAAAAATATTCATATTGTAAATACTAATAAAATAACATCTATTGGTGACTATACAATTATTATTAATATATCTAAAGATGAAAAAGCAAAAATGACTGTTAGAGTTATTGAAGCTTAGGTGAGTTAGATGATGAATGTAGATACTACGTATGAAAATAAGTTAAAGTTATCTGTTAACTCAGAGGCTGAAACTGGTATACTAGGTTCTTTACTTCTTTATCCTAATTCAGTCTCTAAAATATTAGATATGGTACGTGAAGATGATTTTTATAATCCAAATAATAAAATCATTTTTAGTATTATAAAAAAAATATATGATAGAAATGAAGCTATTGATTACGCTATTATTATAGATGAATTAAATAAAGAAAATCGTTTTAATACCAATGGTTTAACTATAGAATATTTATATGGTCTTACTAATTATAGTTCTAGTGAATCATATGTTGAAAGTTATATTAATTCGGTTTTAGATGCTTCACTAAGAAGAAATACAATTAATAAAATTGCTAACCTACTATCTGAAAGCAATAATCCTAATATTAGTACGGATCAACTAATTGACAATTTAGAATCAATTTCTTTAGGTTTGTCAAAGTCACGCAATGTTGATTCTTTAAAAGAAATAAGAGCAGTTACTAGTGAAGTTGTTGAATTGGTTGAATCAAGAAGTAAAAATAGTTCAACTGTTATTGGTTTAGATACTGGACTTAAAGGCTTAGATAAATATACATATGGTTTTCAACCCACACAACTTATCATTTTAGCTGCAAGACCCGGTGTTGGTAAATCTGCTTTAGCAACTTCAATTGCTTTAAATGTAGCAAAGAAAAATAAAAGCGGTAGAGCTACTGTAGCGTTTTTCTCTTTAGAAATGCCTGCAACTCAATTAGTAGAAAGATTAATTGCTAATCAAGGAAGATTAGAATTAGATAAAATTAAAAAGGGTACAATTCCCGATAATGAGTGGACAAGATTTACGTCTGCTTGTAATACACTAAGTGGTTTAAATATATATTTTGATGACTCTACCAATATTACTGTTTCTAAACTTAGAGCTAAATGTAGAAAACTATTAACAGAAAAGGGTTTAGATTTTGTAATTATTGACTACTTACAATTAATTAACGGTGATACTCCAGGTAAATCTACACAAGAAGAAGTATCAAAGATATCACGTGGCTTAAAATTAATGGCCATGGAATTAGGAATACCAGTCCTTGCTTTATCACAGTTATCACGTGCTGTTGATAAGAGAGAGGATAAGCGTCCTATATTATCAGATCTTCGCGATTCTGGTACAATAGAACAAGATGCTGATATGATTATGTTTATATATCGTGATGATAGAGAAATTAAAGAAAATAGGAATTCTGGTGAAGCACAACTATTATTATCTAAAAATAGACATGGTGCTACAAATACAGATGGTATACCGATGCTATTCACTGGTAAATATTCTTGTTTTGAAGATGGAGAAATTAATTAAATATAGAGGTGTTTTATGACAGATCGTTTAGAGATGATTGAAAAACGATATGAAGAACTCAATCTATTACTACAAGATCCTGAAGTTGTTACAAATATTAAGTTATTAACTGAGTATGCTAAGGAACAAAAGAGTTTAGAAAAAACAGTTGTTTTATATCGTGAATTAAAAAAATTAGAAGCTAGTATTCCAGATTTAAAGGAAATGAAGAAATCTGATGATGAAGATTTAGCTATGATGGCAGAAGAAGAATTAAATGAGTCTTTAGCTAGAATTGATACTATTAATGAAGAAATTAAAGTCTTATTATTACCAAAAGATCCTAATGATGATAAAAATGTTATTATGGAAATCAAAGGTGCAGTTGGTGGTGATGAAGCTAATATATTTGCTGGTGATTTATATAGAATGTATTCAAAATATGCTGAATCACGTGGTTGGAAAATTGAAGTATTAGATGCTGTACCTGCTGAAATGGGAGGATATTCTTCTATTCAATTTATGGTTAAAGGTGAAAATATTTATTCTAATTTAAAATATGAGTCAGGTGGTCATCGTGTTCAACGTGTTCCGCAAACTGAATCTCAAGGTCGTATTCATACATCAGTTGCTACTGTATTAGTTATGCCAGAAGCTGCTGAAATTGAGTTTGAATTAGATATGAACGATATAAGAGTTGATACATTCTGTTCATCAGGTCCAGGTGGACAAGGTGTTAATACTACATATAGTGCGGTACGTGTAACTCATGAACCTACTGGTGTTGCTGTTGCATGTCAAATTCATCGTTCTCAACATGAAAATAAAGCAGCAGCATTACAATTATTAAAAGCTAGAATTTATGAGGCAATGGTTGCAGAACAAGAAGCTAAAGAAGGTGCTGAACGACAATCTTTAGTTGGACAAGGTAAACGTAGTGAAAAGATTAGAACATATAATTACCCACAAAATAGAGTTACTGATCATCGTATTGGGTTCACAATTAATCGTTTAGATGTTATTATGGATGGTAAATTAGATTTAGTAATCCAAGAATTAATTAACGAAGACCAAAAGCGTAAGCTAGAGGAGGAAATGAAGACTCAATAATTGAGTCTTTTATTATATTATGAAATATAGAGAATTTATAAGAGAAAAAGAAAAATTAGCACTAGCAAATGATAAGGAAGATAGTTCTGTTATTCTACTATTAACTCATACATTAAACATTAATACTGCTAAGTTATATACTAATTTAGATAATGAAATAACTAATGAGGAGATTGAAAAATTTAATACATTATTCAATGAATATTTATATAACAATAAACCAATACAATATTTAATGGGATATGTATGTTTTTATGGTTATAATTTTATTGTTAATGAAAATGTTTTAATTCCTCGTTTTGAAACTGAAGAGCTAGTAGAGCAAGCGTTATATCGTTATGATAGATATTTTAAAGGTCAAAAAATTAATGTTGCAGATATAGCAACTGGTTCAGGATGTATAGGTATAAGTTTAAAGTTAGAAGAACCAAATATGAATGTTACTTTAACTGATATTTCACTTGAAGCATTGGAAGTAGCTAAGGAGAATAGTAAAAAATTACATGCAGATGTAGAAATTTTACAAGGTGATATGGTTAAACCATTAACAAAAAAATATGATATGATAATTTCTAATCCTCCTTATATACCTGATAATGAAGAAGTAATGTCTTTAGTAAAAGACAATGAACCTAATATTGCTTTATTTGGTGGTAATGATGGGCTTAAATTTTATAATGTAATCTTAAGAGATATTAGTAGGGTTATTAATGATAGAGCAATCATAGGTTTTGAACATGGATATAATAAAAATAATGAAATTGAAGCCTTAGCTAAGCATTATTTCCCTGATTGTAGAGTTGAACATATTAAAGATATGGAACAAAAAGATAGAATGACTTTTATTTATATAGGTGATTTCAATGAGTAATATTGGAGATAAAGTCTTAATTTTCCCTACTGATACTGTATATGGTATTGCTGCTAGTGTTTATAGTAAAAAGGGACAAGAAAGAATATATGAAATTAAACACAGAGATAGAAACAAACCTCTGGCAGTTTTATGTGCCAATCTAAAACAAATTGATGAAATAGCATATTTAGATAATGTTTCTAAAGCATTAATTAATGAATTTTTACCTGGAGCTGTTACATTTATATTAAATGCTAAACCTATAATTAAAGAAATTATGGGGATTGATACTGTTGGTGTTAGAATTCCTAATTCTAAACTAGCTCTTGCGATACTTACTGAATTTGGTGCAATGGCTACAACCAGTGTTAATGAAAGTGGTGATGTACCATTAGATACATATGAGGAGATATTTGAAGCATATAGTGGCAAAGTTGATTATATCTATAAAAAAGAAGAAGAATCATCTAGCCATTCATCAACAGTTATTAGTCTTGTAGACAACTTAAAAGTTCTTCGTGAAGGTGCAATAACAAAAGAAAAAATAGAGGAATTTTTAAGGGGTAAAGATTTTAATTAATTATATAAGCATCTATGATTCTTATTTGATCGTAGATGTTTTTCTATCGAAAATTTGGCTATGTGAAAAAATATGCTTAGTTGAATAAGTAAATTCCGTTGTTTTTAAAATTATATAGTAAGATTGATTCGAAAGATTGAATTCCGTTTTAGTAATCATATTTATTGAAATGGAATTCTTTTTATATATATATTGTAATCATAATGATTAAGAGATATAATATTATTGTAAAAATTTGCAAAAAAAAGTCCTATCACTATCAAAGATAGGGATAAATTCGTTTTGTAGAATTAAATTCCGCT
>SAMEA103957793__coassemble_254_pt1 | contig 15471 bp, 8 predicted proteins | sample SAMEA103957793__metabat2_high_PE_005 | metagenome-assembled genome bin SAMEA103957793 (sample SAMEA103957793) | gut metagenome | biome: gut; material: feces | host: Canis lupus familiaris | collected 2014 | reverse complement strand
TTTTTGCCTAGCTCTTTTTTTGTAAACCATATTAAATTTTTGAGGCAAAGTCGGGATTTACCAAAATTTAACCAAAATAAAAAGCTATCAACGATAGCCTTTATATATTATAAGTTAGGTAATTCTTCAGGATTACATTTTTCTCTAAACATAAATCCTGCTAATAATGTGTAATCAATTTTATCTTCTTCATTTCTGAAGTGACGTGAATATTCTGCTTTAGATAAATCAAAGATATATTTTTTTGATTCAGTATTTAAATCTTCACAATTATAAGCAAATAAGTTAGGTACAACAGAACCATCATTAATTGATAATTTTTCTTGTAGTTGTTTTCTATTTTCTGCTGATGTATTATAATCATCAGCATTTACATAATAAATAACATCAATCTTATATTGTTTTGCTTGGTTTTGAATAGTTAAAATAGCTGACTTTGAATCGAAGTTCTTAGCTGAACCATAAAAACAATATACAATTTCATCTGTACCATTTTTAATATTTACTAATTCATCAGCAGTAACTAATTTATATACTGTATCCTTACCTAAATCTACACCTTCAGCTTTATATAATTTTTCTACTGATTTACCACTACATGAAACTAATGTTAGTAACGTTAATACTAATATTGATATATATCCTAAAAATTTTTTCATACATTAATTAATCAAAAGATTATTCCTTTCATAAAAGTCTTTACTATCTAAAATTATACATTAAAGCTAAAAGTAAATCAAGATAGAATACCTAATTGGTATGATTGGGTTATAATTAAAAATTATTATATATACTAATATATAAATTAATCTAATATATATGTTAGTACTTCACTAACATCATTAAGTATTGGTGAACTACCATTACTTAACACTTCTTTTGATTGGTGACCATTGGGTACTAGTAAACATTTAGCACCTATACTTTTAGCCACTTCTTCATCATGAAGAGTGTCACCTATAAAATATAATTCATTATTAATTAAATTATTATCGTTTATATATGCTTTAGCAACATCAACTTTGCTTTTAGCATATATATCATTTAATCCTAATACAAAATCAAATTTATCAATAATATTTAATTCTACTAATTGTTCTCTTAAATTATCTATTTGACTAGCAGATAAGATACCAACAACACAGTCGTTATCCTTTAATTTAGAAACTGTTTCTAATAAATTAGGATAGATATCACATTTAAATGATCTTGGTTGATATTCTACAATAAAATCATGTGATAGTTCTTCAAAAGTATTTAAACTAAAATCTACACCTGCTAATTCATAATATTTTTTTATTGGAAAAGTAAATATATTTTTATATTGTTTTTCATCAACTAATGGCTTTTTTTGTTTAGATAATATTTTATTTAATAATTCTAAACATAGATCAACATCATTTAATATAGTTCCATTAAAATCAAAAAATACATACTTTTTCATAAAATTCTCCTTATAATAAGTATAAATAAATACCTACAAAATGTAATATTGTTCCAAATAGTACAAAGAAATGCCAAACGAAATGTGAATATTTAAAGCGTGAAGCAAAGAATGCTATACCTATAGTATAAGCTAAACCACCAGCTAAAATGAACCAAAATAATGGTACACTCATTTGATAAATTTGTGGTGTAATTACTAAACCTGACCAACCTATTAATACACAAATTATAGTATGCAATATAGCTCTTTTAGGTTTAATAAACAATTTTACACATACACCTATCGCAATCATAATCCATTGAAAAGCAAATATAGAGATACCAATAGGGTCTAAAAACCCTATTAATAAAACGGGAGCATATGTTCCACCAATTAGGAGGAATATGGATAAATGATCAAATATTCTAAATAATTGTTTTACCTTTGTATCGTGTTTAAATGCATGATATAAACAACTCATAGTATATAGTATAATCATACATACACCGAATATTGAAGATGCTACATATTCAATTGTAGTATCTGACTTTAGAAGCATCATTACTGTAGCTGCTATACCAAACAATCCACCAACACCATGAGTTATGGCATTTCCTATTTCCTCTCCTAATGATTGAGTTCTACTCTTTGTCATATTTTAATATTCAAAAACAATCAAGAATGTCTTTGTCCTTTCTATAATTATTGGTTTATTTATTAAATACTATCTCTATCGTTTAATTTATAAGATAATGCCTTACTAAGTAATGGAAATAAAATTGTAGCTGCTAAAGTAGTTAAAATACCAGTTAATAATGTAGCTGGGATTTTTGCTAAAGACATCACTACTGAAGGCATAAAGCCATAATTATCAATAAATACATTTAATATAATTCTAAAAAGAAACTCACCAAATATATTAAATAATGTTGCTATACTTGTAGCTATTAATACATGCTGATATATTTGAGTTTTAGAATTAATAAAGAAAGTAGCTAAAATAAATAAGAATGAGAATAAAATACAAGATGTTGGAACTAAAACATGTATATTAGTAGTTGTACCATTAACTGTAATACCACCATTTAAATTACCGACTAGTGTTAGAATAAAACCTATCATAAATATTGCAGATATTGATAATAATATTGAAACATTAGTCTTTTTAGAAGTGTTCTTATTTCTAATTAAATTAAATATTAAACCACAAATTAATCCCATAAAAAACTTCATAATTATTGTTTGAATTATTGTAGATGGTGTATCTAAAAAGAAATGTAGATCGTTTAATCCCATCCCAATAGAGCCAACTAAACCGCCTTTTACACCACCTAATAATAATGCACTAATAATACAAACTAGATTACCCAAGTGAATTTTACCACCTGTAGGTAATGGTATCATAATAAAAGTTCCAACATATGCTAAAGCAACCATAATAGAAAATATTATAATATCATATATTTCATCTCTATTTTTCATAACTATAATATAAGATGGAGAGGTCATCTCCATCTTTCTCCTTCATCTTAATAATTAAAATATCCCCTTAATTTTGTTGAGTATTATCTTCATGAGCAGTTGTATCATCACTATCTTCTACATCTGCAGATTGATTAGAATCATTATTTTCTACAACTATAGTCTTTGCTTCCTCAACTTTAGCTTCATCATTTGTATCAGCTATAATTTCTTCCTTAACTTCTACTGATTCAACTGGATTAGATGCTACTTCTGTAACTTTATTTGTAGCTTTGTTAGTAGTACGATAAACTGTTGGTTTATCAGATTTTACTTTTTGAACTAACGTAGGTTTCTTTCTTAGCATGAAGTAACCTAAAACAATACATAGTGCAATATATACAAACATAACACCTGCAGTTTTCCAGTATACTGGAGCATTACTTATTTCACCTTTAACAAACGCTAAACCATAACTTTCATTTGTCTTATACTCTTCATACCACTTTTCATAAAAATCAGTATAAGCTTTTTGAACATCATTATTTTCAGGATCTTTTAAATATTTATCATATTCTACAACGATTTCATTAACATCTTTATAGAATTGTGAATCAAAATCTAAGTCACAAGTAGTTGTACCAACAACCTCATTATGACCATCACGCACTTCTAGTTTAGTTACTTTACCACCTAGTTTTTCATCAATATCTTTTTTACTAATTGATAACATAACAAACTTTAAATGTTGTGCAGCGTCAGTATAGAATCTTTTTACCCCTTCTTGATTGCTAGCTTGCGCTGTCATAGGATCATTAAAATAATAAATATATGGTTCTTTATCACCATTATATAATGTTACACTAGTATAATTCTTATATTGATCCCCTTCTTTTTTACCATCAACAGTAAATTCAATATCATCAACAAATAATACTAATGATTCTTGATAACGATTAGTTTCAACTTCTTTATCACCATATTTAACCTTTACAGGTTCACCAACTAATGCTTCATAAGCAATAATATCATACTTGCCCTCTACACCTTCAAGGTTTTGCTCTTCCTTATTAAAGAATGGTAGGAATGATTTCGCAAGTCTATCATAATCTTTCTTGTCTAATGAAGATTGAATAATTCCTTGTACATTATCCATATAAAAGCCTTGATATGTTACCGTAAATAACATGAAGCCTAGGATAATAGTAATAACAAAAAATAATACTTTTTTCACCTTTATACCTCGCATTTTTTTAAGTATACTCGCCCGTAGTCGATTATATCATAAACTTAGGTAAAAATATATACTATAAACTTTATATTTAGTTAATTATAGTAACTTTTACAAAAAATATTTAAAAAAATTAAAAATAGCTCTTGATTTCACTTTTCAAATAAGTTATAATTACTGTGCTTGTTAAGAAAAAGCATATGGCGTATATGGTGAAGTGGTTAACACTCCGGATTGTGGCTCCGGCATGCGCAGGTTCGATCCCTGTTATACGCCCCATTTTTTATTTATTCAGAATACGGTTAGCGTATTCTTTTTTATTATATAAACACTAAATTTATATAATATAAAACAAGAGGACTATAAAGCCCTATGGTTATCTATCTAACCTGAGGTTTCTTTATAGCCCTTTTATATTATTTACTTGTTTTATATTGTAATAATTCATCTTTAGTTACAAAACGAGCATGTTCATTTTGAACTTTATTAGTAGTTACATTAAGAATATAATAATTAGAAATCTTATATCCTGGAATCTTACTTTGCATTGCTGTAACGAATAATTGTTCATTACTCATTAATTGACCAGTATTTTCTTTAAAAATAAATTCATTAATGATAGATACAGCAACATTAGAATTAAATACAGATTCATCGAATGTTAATATTTGATCTAAGCCTGTGATCTCAAATCCGAAGTTAGCACCACCACTAGATCCAAGTTTATTTAATACATCAATAAAGTTAACAATTTCTTCACTATCAAATGAGATATAATCTAGAGTTGACTCAATATAACCATTAACAACCTTATCTAAACGTTTGTAAGTTGTTAACTTGTTATTAGTAGCTAACATCTTAATGTTAGTTAGTGATTCAAATATCTTACTTGAAATAGTATTTCTTAATGTATTACTCTTTACTACTTCTCTAGCAACATATTGAGTAGGTATCATAATTTGTTGATCAAATGAAGTGAAACCTAACGCTTTAACCCCTAATACTAAGTTAGAGAACTCACTAAATTCTATTACTTTCTCATTATATACTTTAACATCCACTATGTAATCGCTATAACTAATATTCATAGTGCTTACTAAAGCTTCTAATAATGCATTAGATAAAGTTAAATAAGTAATAGATGAACTATAACATGTAGCTAATGTATTTTTATTTAAATTAGAAATGTAGGCATTAATATCAAATAAAATCTTATTATCTACAATTTGAATATTTAAAGCTTCTATTGACTTAATAAACTTTCTAATTTCATCATTTGTATACCAATTAGATTCTAAGTAACCATTAGATTGAGTTTTAATATTATCATAATCATTTAATAATGTCTTTGGAACATCAATACCTATTTCACTAATAGATTTAACAAATGATGTTGTAAACAATAATGAATTAAACACTTTATTTTGTTTATTAATAGCACTATTATTTTGTTCAGGTGTATTTGTACTTGTTTGTACAAAATCACTTAAATTTAAATTAATTGGTGCATTATTATCAATTAACTCAGCTAACTTAAGTTCATTGATTATGTCAAAGATATGTTTTAATTCATTATATCCAAATACGTTATTATTCTTATTATAAATATATCTACTTATAGCACTATTTTTTATATCTACTTCATTGCTATCAGCAAAATTATAAACTAATTCTAGAGGTATAATGAACATATTATTTGATGTAAATGTATCATTAATAATCTTAATAATAGTTAATTGTAATGTATTAGATCTAAACAATCTATCTACATTTGATTCATAATTATCATTAAATAATGAAGAAATCTTAATATTATTGATATCAAATGTACCTTCATTATTAGTTAATACTTTAATTGAATCTAGTAAATTAGAAAGTTCAGTTTTACTAATATATTTATCACCACTATTATTTATAATATCTTGTTTAGCATAATATAAACTATTATTAGTAATTATCTTCTCAGATAATGTTAGATGTAATACTTTAGAAGCACAAATAGTATCAATATTGTAGTTATTAGATAAAATATAATTAATATCCATATTAATATTATTTTCTTTTATATCTAATTTTAATTCATTTATTGAATTGAATAAGTTATTTAATTCATAGCTAGAAACCCAAATATTAGTGTTATTATACTGATTTTTTATATCATCTAAATTATATTCCTTAGGAATATTTAATACACCTAAAGTTATTAATTTATTAATCATTGTAGCACTAATAATATGGCTATTTAATAATCTTGTTTGTAATAACTCTTTATCAGTTAAAATAGCACTAGCATTAGTATTTAAAGAATCATTCTTAGTATAAATAATCTTATCTAGTTGTAAAGCATTAGTTAATTCTTCAATAAATGTAGGTGAACCAAATGCCTTGCCAACACCAGTATAATATAAAATATCTAATAAAGATGTTAATTCACCATTTTTATTCTCTACTCTATCTATATACCATAATTTGTTATTATCTTTAGATAAGATAGTAGGTACAATAATATCACTATTAGGATTTTTATTTAATTCATTATTTACATTATTAACTAATGTATCTTCTAATATTAATGATTTAAATAAAGCTTCTTTTCTTTCTGAATAATTATTAGAATTAAAGAATCTATTAATTAATGTATTAAAATCTTTAAATTCTTCCATAATATTAGAATTACTCTTTAAATCAAATGATAATTTAATCCCAGAAATTAAATTCTTCCATTCAGTACTACTAATTACATTTTCTTCTGAAACATCTAGTTTTACTAATGAAGTAGTAGGCACATAAATTTTATCTTTTAAAGAAGCATCACTTCTAATTGTATTACTTAGTGTTAAAGCAATAATATTAGATTTATATAATGTTTCAATCTTAGAAACATTAGTAGCATCATAATTTTCATCTAATGATAATATCTTTGTAGATAATTCATTAGGATCAAATGTATTATTAATAAGACTACTAACTTTAATTTCTAATACATTAAATGACTCTAAAAGATCTTCTAATTCATTTGTAGTTTTCCATATTGAACTACTAATATTATTTAAATCTGCAGTTAATAAAGACTTAGGTACGTATAATGTTTTTGTTTCACTTTGATTATAAATATCTATAATCTTATTAGAAACACTAGCATATAATATTTTAGAAGCTAATATAACATCCTTTTCATTAATAATAGCATCAAAGTCAAATATAAACTCATTAGTCTTATCAACAGTTATTATCTTACTTGCACCTCTTAGTACGTAGAATAACTCATTCTTTAAAATAGGAGTATCTACTTTAGTCTTATCTAATACTTCTGTAGGAATAAATAATTTAAAGTTATCATTATTTATCTTAGTAGTAAAATTACAAATAGTATAATAAACAATATCAGAACCTACTAAAGTATTAAATTCTTCATGAGTAGAATTTAATATCTTAACTATAGCATTCTTATCATTGTTAGCTAACTTTCTAATATCAATTAAAGGTAAAGTTGATAGTAATCTATCTAATTCACCATCTGCATGTAGCCATAATTCAAGGACACTATCATCAGTATCGTTTCTTAAATCTAAATATTTAGGAACTCTTAACGTATCTTGTAAATTTTGATTTGTAGTTGTTAGATTAAAGACAGTCTTGCTCATAGTAGCAGCTATAATATCTGAACCAATTACACTATCTTTAACATTTGGTAATGAAATCACATCGGTTAAGATTAGTGGATCATCTTTAATAACATTTAAATCTTTAATGTTATCTAAAATGATAGGTAATACTTTAACTGCACTAACTAACTCAGTCTTTTTAGCCATCATTATACCATCTACGTCTACTTTAGATGCATATGGTACATACATCTCAAATGTACCTACTTTTAAATTAGATAGTACAGCACTTGATGAATAATATACTAAATTAGAATTAAACATATGTTCTAATAAAGTACCATTTTCATAAGGTGTATTTAATTTTAATAAGATCTCTTTGAATGTATTCAAGTCTTGTAATTGCCTGTCTTTTAAATATGGTTTTAATGCTTCTTCAGCTAACATATCCCTAATAATATTTAATGAAGTATAAAGTTCTCCCTTAGTTTCCCCATCATTACCCCATTTAATATTTCTAGGAATCTTCACTTCTGTATTAGTAACCTTAGTTAACATTCCTTCATACATACTATAGAAAAATTCACTATCTAATAATATACTGATACTTTCAAACTTGCCTGCTTTATCTGCTAAACCAAAGTAAGCATCATCAACAATTTGTTTATTCTTATAATCTTTAGAGAATACATCATTAAATACTTCTAACATAGGTTTCTTGCTAACTTTATGTTCATTAATTAATTCTGTATTTACACCTAAAATATCTTCTACAGATGTAGATAAGTTGAAGAATTCCTCATTCCATTTAATATTATGTCCTTTATATGGATTTTCAAAAGAATTACCTTCACTATCTTTTACTAAAGTAAATGAATAATCTACTACTCTATCGTATAGTCTATTCATCTTATCTATCTTTTGAATCTTAACTTCCCTTGTATCATTTTCTGTACCTTTAAACATAGTTAATTCATTTAGATAAGGTACCATTGAATTAAATGATTCTAAAGAATAATTTAAAAGATTTAATTTATAATATGTAGGATCAGATTGTGATAATTCACTATTATTAGAAGTAAAGTGATATAAATCTAAGATTTTTGGTACTGATGATACAACACCTTTTAATAAGTTCTTTGTATCTTCGTATGTAACTATATCTTCTACACCTATATAATAAGGGTCAGTTTCTACCCCAAATATAGCATCATACATTGTAATATATTGATTAGCATTATTAGGATCAAGTTTAGTTATAATATCATCAAAATATCTACCTACTGTAGCCACTGAAATTTTAGTAATATTCTTTAAATATTCTGTAGCTTGATACTTATCTATAATGTTAATTAAATCATTATTAAATTCTTCTTTTGAGAATAAGTTCATGAGCACTTCATATGTTTGATCAGGATTTGTATTTTGTAAAATTTCCATAGAAATCTTATCACCACCATGTTTAGCTAATACATCCATTAAATCCTTAGCTAAACCAGCATATGATCTAAATTCTTTAGCAGCATATACAATATATTTATCACCATTATAGTCTACTGCTTCACCTGAGAATATCTCGTTAGCAAAGAATAAATAAAATGGCATATTGTTACTATCCTTAAATTGATTTAATAATTTAAGGATACCAGTATTACCTAATTTATTAGTCATATTAGAAATATCATATACATTAGATAATGTTGGATCTTTAAATGATAATTTATTATTTTCTCTAGAACTTGTATCAAGAGCAAATAAAGTCAAACCTAAAAATGAAAAAATAATTAAAGATACCACAGCACCATATAAACCACCAACTACACCACCTGTAAGTGAGTTGTTCTTATATTTAGCACCACTATGTGTTCTTTTAAACTTCTTAACTCTCTTTTTCTTTCTAAAGAATATCCAGTCAAATATATTAAGTAATAGGGATATTAGTATATAACAAACAATACATACAACAAATGTAAATACTTTACATGCCACTTGGGTCCAAACATCTAATTGTGCATATATCTCTACTACCATTTGTTCAGGTCCACCTAAGTTTTTAGCAACATAATCTACAATTATTGGATATACTACACCCTTCATATTTTCTTCAATAGGTTTAAAACCAGTTAATTTTTCAAAACTAGTATTAAACATCGATAAAACACCACTACTTATATCGTATAGTATTTTACCATCATTTGCTATTAACATATAAAAAACACCAATAGATATACCTAAAGATATAGCCATTATAATAAATTTGTGTGTGCTTTTTATAGCTCCTCTCTTCATACCTATAAGTACAGCAATTAGTATTATTAGTATAAATAATAATGTTGGTAAAAAGTAAAACCATTGATTATTATTTACAAAATCAATAAAAGCTTGCATATAATCAACTCCTCAGCTTGATTATATCATATTATAAACAATAAAATATTAATTTTAACAAGTTTTACAATAAAAATATACATTATAATCATTTTATTCGTTATTTTGTTAAAAGTACTATAAACAAAATATGATATTTATATATTTAACAAAATGATATATATTATTAAAATCATATACATATCTCCCCATTTGTTAAATAATGCAAAATTACACTTGAAATCTATAATGTATTTATGTTAGAATATTCAAGCATAGGGGCATGGTGTCAACGGTAGCACGCGGGTCTCCAAAACCGGAGGTATACCGAAGCTTATTGAAAAATTATGCTTTTATGGTCACGTAATTTTACTTCTATTTTTTCAAAACCTAAAAATGGGGTGAGAAATGGTGGGAGCAAAATCAATAATTTTGTTTTAAAATTGAATTTTCCTAGCTATAAAGGCAAAAATTTTAAAAATTTGGTGGGGAAAATGGTGGGATGACTTAATTTCTTAACAAAATATGATAGAATTTTATTCGATTTCAGAAAATTAATTTTTCTTGATATTTTTAATAAAATTTTTACTCAAAAATTTAATCTAGGGGCATGTTGTCAATGGTAGCAAAGCGGTCTCCAAAACCGTCAGTACGGGTTCGAATCCTGTTGCCCCTGCCATTATGAATTTACAGATCTTCAATTTTGAAGGTCTTTTTTTATTTTAGAAGATTAAAAGCCCATCAAACAAATAATACATATACACTAAGTAAAATTGTTTGACGGACTATTTTTTTATGTAAAATAACTATTATTAACTTCTTAGACTGTTATATATTTCATCAACAAAAATACCCAAAACTTTTTTCTTGACCTCATCATTACCTAATAAGAGACTGAAAAAATCTTGATTTTGTTCTAATCCTTCAATCAATGCATCATCTATGTTATCAAAATATGCAAATTCAAAATCTTTTTCAGTATTATTCTTTGCAGAAGTTTTTAATTTGTCAGACTTCATCATAATGTCTTTAATTTGAAGCATAGCTTTAACAGCAACATCATTATCATAAGTTCTTCCTGCTATGCTATTAATTTCAGCAATAATTTCTGATAATTTTTTCTCCTTATCTTCAGATAAAACAAAATTATCTGCAGTTGGAAGTTTAGTAATAGGACTTGAATTGTGTTTTGTCTTTATATGTTCTCCTTTTTTCTTTTGAACAAAATTCATCGCATTAATCTTACCATCAAGGTTAAAACCAGAACCGGGATGTTTGATATTAACGTATGCAAGTAACAATGAAATAAAACGATACTTTTTATGCAATTCATCATCTTCAAAACAAGACACTTGAATCAAAAACTCATAAAAGCGAACAAATCTTCTCATCGTAAGAACAAGTTCTTTTTGTTGTTCTAGTTCCAAATTTTCAATATTTTTCTTTGTCTTTTGAAATAAGAAAACTAGTTTTTTCTTCTCTACTGCTTTAATATCTTCACTATATAAAATTTCATTAGCTTCAATAATATCTGTAGGACTAATTACACTATAACCATCAATCTTAGCTTCAATATCATAAATAGCTGAAGGTGTTACTGAATTTGAAAGTAGAGTGGTAGTGTAATATTGTGCGAAGGCATTTTCCATGTCTTCATAATCATTTACAAAATCTAGAACAAATGTTTTTTTATCAAAAGGTGGGCAAATTCTATTTAACCTAGATAGGGTTTGTACAGCATTAACACCTTTCAATTTCTTTAAAATATACATTGCACACAGTTTAGGTTGATCAAATCCTGTTTGATACTTATTTGCCACAAGTAGGACCTTATAATCATCTTTTTCAAACTCTTTAGGGAGTTTTTCTTCACTAAAGCCATTTATACCAACTTCCGAATATTCTTTATGTCCTTCTTTTGTAATGACTTTACCAGAAAAAGCCACTAAAGCTTTAATGTTTTCGTATCCTTTTTTTGTTATATACTCTTGAAAGGCATGATGATATTTAACAGCACTTTCCCTTGAAGGTGTTATAACCATCGCCTTTGCAGTTCCACCTAACTCTTGCATAACAGTTGTTCTAAAATGTTCTACAATAACTTCAATGCGTTGAGCTATATTAGTATCGTGAAGTTCAATAAAACGTGCAATTTGACGCTTGGCACTATTAGTTTTACATTTTGGATCATCTTGAATCTCTTTATTTATTTGGTAATACGTTTTGTATGTAGTGTAATTTTGTAAAACATCTAAAATAAAACCTTCTTCAATCGCCTGTTTCATTGAATAAATATGAAAAGCTTCTCTTTGACCCTTTTTATTTAATCTACCAAATAATTGTAATGTAGTAGCTTTAGGGGTTGCAGTAAACGCAAAAATCGAAACATTCGGCTGTTTACCATGTCTTGCAATTTCATCAACAATTAAATCTTGAGTTGATGCTTCTTCAACATTAATCTCACTGGAACCTAGAGTCATTGTTATCGCAGACATTTCTTTACCAGAAGTTGAAGAATGAGCTTCATCTATAATTACAGCAAATGTTTTCTTTTTTAAATTTTGAACTTCATCAACAATATAAGGAAATTTTTGAATTGTTGTAGCTATAATTTTTGTATTACCATCAAGCGCTTTTGCTAAATCATAAGAATTACATTTATCATCCATTACCTTAATAAGACCGGATTTATGTTCCATCCCTAGAATAGCAGACTGTAATTGTCTATCAACTACAACTCTATCTGTAACTATTATGACATTATCAAAAATTATTTTATTATTATAATCATGTAATGAAGATAACCTATAAGCAAGCCAAGCAATAGAATTAGTCTTACCACTTCCCGCTGAATGTTGAATTAAGTAGTTTTGAGTTGTTTTATTTTCAATAACATCTTCCAGTATTTTATGTAAAACATCTCTTTGATGAAATCTAGGAAATATTATATTTTCGGTTACTTTTTTCTTACCTGTAACACCATCTTCTTTTTCTTTTAATTCAATATAGATAAATTTACTAATAAGTTCTAGAATGGAATCTTTTGTTAAAACATCCTCCCACATATAAGAAACACTATACTTATCTTCGTATATAGGATTTCCAGCACCAGCATTAACACCTTCTCCATTTCCCATATTAAAAGGAAGAAAAAAAGTAGAGTCACCATCTAGCTTAGTTGTCATATAAATTTGTTCTAAATCCATAGCAAAATTAACCAGTGAACCTGCTTTAAATAAGAATAATCTTGTTTTAGGATTTCTTTCTGTTCTATATTGATAAATTGCATCCTCATATGATTGACCAACAGCATTACATTTTAGTTCAAAAGTCATAATAGGAATACCATTTAGGAATATTACTAAATCAACTCTTTCCTTATCTGATGCCCAAACTTCTTCAGCAACGGAAAAAATATTCTTTTCATACTTTGAAATCAAATCTTTATTGAAATTTGTAGCTGGCTTAGTATACATTAAATCTAAATGTATATTAGAAATATCAATTCCATGTTTTAAGACATTAAGAGCACTTCCTCTTTTTTTAGTCATTTCCATATTCAAGCAACTAACAAGTACATCTTCCAATTCTTGTTTATAAATTTTAGATAGTGAGGTCATTTGATCCTCTTGAGTACAATTTAAAAAAGTAAATAACAGTTCTCTATCAACAGCATATAAGCGGTCAAAATTCTTATTTTCGCGAATAATATAACCATTATTATTTTTCAAATAATCCATAATAAAATGTTGATATTCTTTTTCTGATAGTATATTATTCATTATCTAACACATCCTTTTTACCTGTAACATATTCATAAATTATACTCTTTTTATATTCAGTAAGGGTTTCAAGTTGTTCTTTCTTGTTTGTGATAATAGCTTCAATTTCAGAACATTTTTTGTCTAAATAATCTGCAATTTCTTGTTGTTCTTGAAATGGTGGAAAAGGTATATCAATATGTTTCATATCTTGCCAATTCGTAGTCCATAAATCAGCCACTATACCATGTCCCCACTTATAAAATTCATTTGAAAAATTTGAAGAATGAAATAACCAATTGTAATACACAGGATTAATTATTTGTGTTGGTTCTAAAACATGGTTAATAAGTGAAACTGAACCATCATAACTTGATATTCCACAAGAACCTCTTCTGTCAGAACGACTATTTATTACAAAATCACCTTTTTTTACTAACTTACGATCATCATGTGAGTTTGATTTTGCAGCATTTTCAAGTTGAGGAACAATCCCTTGCATCGTAACAGATAAAGGTTCATAATCAGTATCACTAACCTTTGTATTACGTATTTTATATAAATTACTTATTTTTACAATCAGCCAATTTTTAGGTACTTTACCAATCCACTTAATCTGACTTTCCTTCATATCGACATTAGAATTTAAACCTTTTGTGACTGCCTCTGTAATAACTGATTTTTTGTAATCTTGTAAAATTTCAATTTGTGAACGTATATCATTAAATAATAAATCAATTTCAATGCATTTTTTATCAAGATAATTCACAATTTTTATTTGTTCATTAAAATCAGGATAAAAAATTTTATTATTACCATATTTTGAGAAATAAATATGTGGAATTGTCGTAATATTTCCACCATTATTACCTAAATCCATTGCATCAATTGCGTATTTTATAAATGGAAGATAACTTGTTAAATCATTTTTCGGATATATATATGCCATAGTACCTAGTAAACTCGTCTTGTTTTCACAAAGAAAAGTTTTACCAATACCTGCACCATCTTTAATTATACCAATATAATCTCTATTTAATATATATTCATTCCTATACCCGATTAAACCTGATGCACCATAAACTTTATACAAACCTTCATCTAATACTGATTCCATATTTAAAGATGATGAAAATGAATTTGCAATATATTTTAATTTTATTGTATTATCCAACATAATTATTCACCTTTAAATAAATTTTCAATATGTATTGAAGCACTTTTTTCAAGATCGATAAATTTTTTTGCTAGATCTATAGATGGTCTAAGTCGTTGATGTTTGTAAAAATATCTCGTAAAAGGAATTTCTGCACCAATTTTTATTACAGGTTTTTTCTTTTCTAAATTTTCTTCAAAGAACCATTTAGCATCAGGAACATACGGTAAAACTTCTTTTTCCATATAATCATTGATATCAGTATTCCATGGAACAATTTCTGTGTCTTTAGTATCTGTATCATAAATTATATTTCCTTTTTTATCTTTTTGAATTTCTGCTGTTTTATCCATTAAAGATAAGCCTTTTGCTATTTTTTCAATAACTTTTTTATCTAGATTCAATTTTTTTAAAACATCATTAATAACTGGTAAAAAAGTTTTTGAACTTTTATATATATTTTC
>SAMEA103957793__coassemble_249_pt1 | contig 15829 bp, 14 predicted proteins | sample SAMEA103957793__metabat2_high_PE_005 | metagenome-assembled genome bin SAMEA103957793 (sample SAMEA103957793) | gut metagenome | biome: gut; material: feces | host: Canis lupus familiaris | collected 2014 | reverse complement strand
CAAGCTTTTTAGTAGAAGCAGAAATTAAAGAAGCTGAAGTAATGAAATTCTTTGGTAATTATTGGTATAACCATTAACGCCTCATCAGCGTGGTCAATAAAAAAAGAGACTATTTGTCCCTTTCAATCATAAACATATTAAAAACTAAATCAGCTTTATCAGGATTCTCTTTCATATAGTTAAATAATTTTCTATATTCTGGAGATAAATTATCAGGATTATGAATTCCATATAATTCATATAAATCAATATTTAAAGTGTCACAAATTGTAATTAAGTCTTCTGCAGAAGGTATAGCCGTAGAACTAGGTGAAATCCACCCTTTTATAGCAGAAGAAGTAACATGTAATTTTTCTATAATTTCATTTTGAGCATTCTTATTTCCAATTAAATGACGTCTTAAAGTTTCTCTTATAGCATTACGATATTCAATATTCATCTAAAATACCTCCTGTACGTTTACATTATAATCTAAAAATAGGTATAATTCAAAGAATAGTTTATATTATCGACTATTTTCTATTGACAAGTCGATAAAAATGACTTATAATATAGGTACAAAGTCGATAATATAGACTTAGGAGGTTTTTGATATGAGAAATAAAGAACTTGAAATTGAATTTACTAAATGGTTTGGTAATGATAAATGGAATGAAGAAGAAACATTGTATTTACTTCATAATATTGGTGATTATATATGCATGGAATATTTGGGTATAGCCTGTGTACCATTAATGTTTGATGAATTATCTGGATGTATAGCATATATAGATATAACCATACCAGTGATAAAATTAAATATAAAATATAAAAATGACAAGATTAAGCTCTTAGGTGCATTAGTTCACGAAATTGAACATTTGTATCAGTATATATATGCAAGTAATTTTGAAACAAAAAAGGCTATTAGGTGGAGAAAAGAACTTGAATCAGATATATATGATGACAATGATCCAACAGAATATTTAGTACAAGAAATAGAGATTGATGCTGAAAGCTTTGCTAAAGTGATATTGAAGTCAGAATTTGGTATTGATTATATAAATAGAGATCCTAAACTAGAAGCATTGATTGTTGATTATATTGAATCAGGAAATCTAATGAGTGAGTAATAAGAAGAATTGGCCATACTTATTACTTAATATGATGAGAAAGAAGGAGTATTGAATCAAGAAAAAATAAATTTAGCAATAGAGTTATATTTAGCTGGTGAATTACGTAGATCAAATTTACTAGATGATTATGAGTATTATAAGCTAATGGAACATATAAAAGAATCATATAAATAGAAGGGAGAATACTTATGCAACATACTGTACGTGTAATAAAAGCAAGTAGAACAAAAAATAAGAATAATTCTAATAATAAATTAAAAGTCGCAGCATACTGTCGTGTCTCAACTGACGGGGAAGAACAACTTAATAGTTTTACATCACAAATGAAATACTATAAAGAAAAAATTGAATCAAATCCAGACTGGACACTAGTTAATGTATATGCTGACGAAGCTATCACTGGTACAAAAGTAGAGTTGCGTGAAGGATTCAAGACTATGATTAATGATGCGATGAATGATAAAATTGACATCATTATGACAAAGTCTATTTCTAGATTTGCTAGAAATACAGTGGATACATTAAATTATGTTAGAAAATTAAAAGAAAACAATGTTGCTGTATTTTTTGAAGAAGAAAATATTAATACACTAACTATGGATGGAGAGCTCTTATTAACGATTCTTTCTTCAGTAGCACAACAAGAAGTTCAAAACATATCAGAACACGTTAAGGCAGGACTAAGAATGAAATTGCAACGTGGCGAAATGATTGGATTTAATGGTTGTTATGGATACGATTATAATCCAGTAACAAAATCTATTTCGATAAAACAAGAAGAAGCCAAGATTGTAAAATATATTTTTGAACGATATGCACAAGGATATGGTGCCTCTAGTATATCAAAAGAACTATTTGCAATGGGGATTAAGACAACACGAGGGAAAGAACGTTGGAGTGATACTGCTATAACAGGTATTATTCGTAACGAAAAGTATTATGGTGATGCTATATTTGGAAAAACTTATACTTTGGACGCAATTTCCAAACGTAGAGTTGATAACAAAGGTGAAGTGGATTCATATCATTTTGAAAATCATCACGAACCAATTGTCTCAAAAGAACTATGGGATAAAGCTAATGAAAAGTTAGAAAGGAGAGCTGTAATACATAGAGAAAGAACCCCTAATCCTTCATTAGATTTTCATGGTAAATATACATTTTCAGCCAAACTAATTTGTGGTTGTTGCAATAGTAAATATGCTAGACGAACACACTTTCAAACTACAGTTGATAAAAAGCCTATATGGAAATGCAATACACAAATAAAACATGGTATTAATTATTGTAAAGATAGTAAAAGTGTGGATGAGGTTGCTTTAGAACTTGGCTTTATAACTGCTTTAAAAAAGATAGTAAATATGGATAAAGATATAATACAAAAATTTTTAAAGCATACAAATGACTTTCTAAAAGACAATGACAATAGTAGTAATATCAACACTATCAATCGTTCTCTGGCACTCTTAAAAAACAAAAAACAAAAAGTACTAGATTTAATGTTAGATAACGTCATAGATACGGTTACATATAATGAGAAAATTAATGATATAGAAAAGCAAATTGAAGCAAGAGAGTTAGAACTTAAAAGAGTTGAAAATAGTATTATTGCAAAGAAAAATTTGGAGATAAAATTAGCAGATATTCGTAATAAAGTTTTAGAATGTAATGATGTGGTTACTTTTGATTCAGAGGTATTTAATGAACTTATAGATAGAGTTATTATCGGTGATAATGAAAATGGAATATTTAACCCTTTTATTTATACATATGTTTTTAATTTGGGTGATAAGTGTAATGAATCAAACATTGTTTGTATTGCTGAAGAAGAAGTACCTTATGAGTTTTGGTCTTTTGATAAAACTTCTAATGGAAACAAAATGCGAAAGGTTCATAATACTTTTAAAATTAAGGTTGGAATTCAAAGGTAATTTAAAAACACATCATATTATTAACTGGTTGATACATAATGTATCAACTTTTTTACTTGCGTTTGAGAAAAATGCAAACGAAACTGATAGTAAATATGGAAAAAAATTAACTTTTGTAGTAAAATTGAATAAAGTAGAATACATATTTAAATGAAGCGTAGGTGATTATGTTGAATATAAAGTTTAAAAGTGCTAATGAAAATCAATTAGAAGCAATTACTACAACTGAAGGTCCACTTTTAATTATCGCTGGTCCTGGTACTGGTAAAACATTTACTTTAATTAATAGAGCGTTGAATTTAATAGTTAATAAAAAAGTTGATCCATCTAGAATACTTTTTGCAACATTTACAGAAAAAGCAGCAAAAGAACTAATTACAAGATTATCTAGTGCATTAAGCGATTATAATATTGACTTTAACCCTGATTCCATGTACTTAGGAACATTTCATTCTATATGTTTAAATATGTTAAAAGACAACATTGAATATACAAACCTAAAAAAGAATTTTTCTCTAAAAGACCAATTCGAACAACAATATTTTATCTATAATAATCTACAGGAGTTCTTATCAATAAAAGACTTTGATGAATACATAAATCATTCATCATATTGGGATAAATGTGAAGACATTATAAAAATATTGAATAGATTAGAAGAAGAATTAATTGATTCAGATAAGCTTGTAAATAGTAATAATAGTACTTATATTTTTTATGGCAGACTTTTAGCCAAGTACAGAGAACTTAGGGAAAAATATAATTTTTTAGATTTTTCTACAATACAAACAGAAACGTATAAGATGCTAATCAAATATCCAGATGTTCATGAAAAAATCATTAGTAATATCGATTATGTTATGATTGATGAATACCAAGACACAAATCATATTCAAGAAAAATTAACGTTATTGTTTGGGTCTAAATACAATAACATATGTGTTGTTGGTGATGATGATCAAGCAATATATCGATTTAGAGGAGCTACTGTACGTAATATACTTGAATTTGCTAAACATTTTCCTAATTGTAAACAAGTTGCATTAACATTAAATTATCGTTCAAGTAAAGATATTGTTAATTTTTATAATAATTGGATGACTACAACTGAAGGTAGAGATTTTAATTTTGATTGGGAAGAATATAGATATCCTAAAAAAATAATAGGTTCGAAACACGATAAGAATAAGTCTTCAACAGTCATTCAATGTAGTGCTGATCAAGAAAATGATATTTACTACAAAATCTTAAAGATGATAAATGAACTTAAAAATACAGGTAAAATCAACAACTATAATCAAATTGCTTTTTTGTTTAAATCAGTTAAAAATGAAAGTGTTATTTCTTTGGCAAATTTTCTAGAAAAGAATGGTGTACCAGTTTATTCTCCTAGATCGAATATGTTTTTTGATAGAGAAGAAATTATGTTTTTGATAGGAATATTGATTTTATTAATTCCAACTACGATAGCTTCATTAGGCAAAGGTGAAATACATAAAGGAATCTCAAATTATTACTTTAAATGTATTAATTTAACCAAAAATAAAATATCAAATAATGATGAATTACTTAATTGGATGAAATTTAGAATTGAAGATCATAGAAAACTTGAAGGTAATTTTAAGTATGCATATTCTGGGTTAGTTTATCAGTTGTTGGAATTTGAACCATTTTTCAGTATGTTAAATGTTGATGTTAGCCAAGGGGTATATGATACTAGAACAATTAGAAATATAGGTTTATTTATTAATTTACTTGTTAAGTTTGAATATCTAAATAACATTGCAGTTTTAACAAAAAATAATATTGAAAAATATTCAAAGCGCCTTTTTAATCAATATATAAGATTTTTAAAGGATGGCGGTATTAATGAATATGAAGATGAAAGTGAATACGCTCCTTCTGGTTGTGTATCATTTTTAACAATTCATCAATCAAAGGGGTTAGAGTTTCCTATTGTATTTGTAGGCTCACAAAGTTCGGTACCTAGAAAACAATACGATGAGAATATTGAAGAAATAATTGATAGATTTTCGTCTAGAAAAAGATTTGAAGAACTTGATATGATGAAAATGTATGATTTTTGGAGATTATATTATGTTGCTTTTTCTAGAGCACAATCACTTCTTATAATGCTTTGTGATAAGTCTAAGAGTAATGAACCTTCAAAATATTTTGAATATATTTATGAGGATATTCCTAGTGAAACAGATTTTTCTAACTTTACATTTGAAAATGTAAAACATGCTGATTTAAAACAAGCCTATTCATTCACTGGTGATATAGATACATATTCTATTTGTCCACAACAATACAAATTTTTTAAGGAATTAGGTTTTGATAGAGTAAGGATAGGTTCAACGTTATTTGGTACGTTAGTTCACCAAACGATAGAAGATATACATAAAACTGTATTAAGAAATGACACAGAATCTATTACTGAAGATAATATTAGAGAATGGTTTAACATTAATTATGATACTGCATCTAAATTAAACAATTCTTACTTATCTGAATCTCAAAGAGAATCAGCATTAAGTCAGGTTTATGCATATGTTGATGGAGTAAAAGATGATTGGTCATTTATTATTAATTCTGAATTACCTATATCATTAACTAGAAAGAACTACATAATAAATGGTAAAGTAGACTTGGTATCTTCTAATAATGGAAAATATGAGATATTAGATTTTAAAACAGAAAAGAAACCAATTATTAATGTGGAGATAGATAAAGTTGAAAGAGTAAGAACGCAATTAGAAGTTTATGCATACCTAATAGAAAAAAGATACAATATTAAGATTGATTCAATGAAAGTTTATTATACAAGTGAAAAGGATGGAAATCCTTACATTGTATTTAGAAGAGATGAAGAACATATTAGAAAGACATTAAGAAAATTTGATGAAATTGTCGAAAGAATAGAAAATAAAGATTTTAATAAAGGTTGTAAGGATATGAAAGTTTGTAGAGCTTGCGACCTTCGATATTATTGTAAGAGGAGATAAAAATATGACTGATAGAGATGAAGCAACATTATTTGAATTTAATAATCGTATTATTAAAGGTTTTCCAGAATTAAGATGGACTGGAAAAAGACCATACAATACAACACAGTATTATCCAGCACAATTAAAAGAGACATATGGTGATAAAGATTATTCTGGTTGGATAAACAAAATATTCTGGGGTGACAATCTTCAAGTAATGAGTCACTTGTTAAAAGAATATAGAGGTAAAATTGATTTAATATACATTGATCCCCCATTTGACTCGAAAGCAGATTATAAGAAAAAGATACAATTAAAAGGCCAAACAATATTTAATGATAACAATACATTTGAAGAAAAACAATATGGTGATATTTGGACTAATGATGAATATCTTCAATTTATATTTGAGCGTTTAACCATATTATATGAATTGTTATCAGATACTGGTACAATTTATGTTCATTGTGATTGGCATAGAGTTCACCAAATCAGATGTATACTTGATCAAGTTTTTGGCCCTACAAACTTTTTAAATGAGATAATATGGCAATATTTTATGGGTGGAAAAGGGAAAAAAGAATTTGCTAAAAAACATGATAATATATTAGTGTATACTAAAACATCTAATTATACCTTTAATAAGTTTAATATAAAGAGATACTATGATTTTAAACCAAGTTTATCTGATCAATCACAAAATGCTGAAAGTGGTAAGGATGATATAGGATACTGGGGAATGGTTGCTTGTCCAGATGTTTGGCAAATAAAGGGAGTTTTTAATATGGGATCAGAATATTTGTCTTATCCTACTCAAAAACCAGAACAATTAATTGAACGAATAATTAATGCTTCATCTAATCCAGGCGATTTAGTATTTGACTGTTTTATGGGCTCTGGTACAACTCAAGCAGTAGCTATGAAATTAGGTAGACGTTTCATTGGTGCTGACATTAATTTAGGTGCGGTACAAACTACTACTAAGCGATTATTAAATATAATGAAAGAAAATCAAAATGACGGTATTTTTGAAGAGAAAATGACAGGTTTTGAAGTATATAACGTTAATAATTATGATTTCTTTAGAAATCCGATACAAGCTAGAGATTTATTGGTAGAGGCTTTAAGTATACAGAAATATTCATCTTCACATGTCTTTGATGGCGAATTAGATGGACGAAATGTAAAAATACTTCCTGTTAATAGAATAGCTACAAAAGCAGATTTAAATGAACTTGTTTCTAATCTTCCATATAAATCATACGAAAAAATGCGTGATGAAAACCCTAAAGAATTTGTCGATAGAATTACTTTAGTTTGTATGGGTCATGAACCAGATCTTGCTTCAGCCTTTAAGCAAATGGTTGGTTCATTTAATATAGATGTTGATGTGGTAGATATTCTTAAAGATAAAACATGTTTTGAATTTAAACGTGATTCACAAGCAAATATAGTTGTTAAACACAATGAAGTCATAATTAAAGATTTCTATCCTATGAATTTATTACAAAAACTTTCTATTCAAAAGGAAAATGTTGATGATTGGACTCAATTAGTAGATTCGATTATGATTGATTATAACTTTAATGGAGAGACGTTAACTCCTCAAATTGTAGATGTTCCTGATAGAAAAGATGTTGTAAAGGGCAAATATAAAATACCTAGTGATCATGGTAGAATTAAAGTTAAAATTACGGATTTATTGTCAGAATCTTTAGAAATAGAGGTAAATTAGAATGGCTAAAAAGGTTCGTAATGACTATCCGTTTTATGAGGCTTTAAAATGGTATTATCAAGAATATAAAAATCAAATAAAAAGGAACTATAAACTTGTTACTAAGAAGTTTTTAGATTTTAATGATAAATCAAAGAATCCAAATGCATTTTTAAGAACTCCTCAGTTTGAAGCATTAGAAATGTATGTATTTACAAAAGAATATTTAAATAACGATAAAGTAAAAAATATGTTTTCTGATTGGTACAATAGAAAAAATAAATTTGACTCAAGAGAAAACTTTTCAAGTGGTAAAAGATTTGGTGGATTTGTTCAACGTTCAATTTTTGATGATTTAACAGCCGAAGTATATAACGATGTCTTTGATATGTTAAATAACGAGGAACAAAAGTATCCTAATTATATTTACGCGTTAACTATGGGTACTGGTAAAACAATTTTAATGGCAACATGTATTTTTTATGAATTCATATTAGCATCTAAGTTTCCTAAAGATGACAGATTTTGCCATAATGCATTAGTTTTTGCACCTGATAAAACTGTACTACAATCATTAAAAGAAATTCAAACTTTTGATTTATTTAAAGTTGTCCCTACTGAATATGCTCAATTTTTATCAATGAATATAAAATTTCATTATCTAGATGATACATCAACAACTTTGAACACAATTAATGATAGTGACTTTAATATTATAATATCTAATACTCAAAAAATAATATTAAAAGAAGTTCATAAAGAAAAGTCTGCAGTTGATCAATTTATGAATGATGATTATGGACTTTTTCAAAAAGATGATTTTATAAGCTCTTTATATAGTGATTTAGATCTAAATAAGGATGAAAAAGAAGTTGTTGCTAACCAAAGATTTGAGAAGATCATAAGACTAAATCAACTAGGCGTCTACGTAGATGAAGCACATCATTTATTTGGATCTGACTTAAAAAAGTCTTTATCTGATTCAAGTAAAGAAACTTCACTTAGATATACTATTAATAAAATTGCTGAAGCTTTAGAAAAACGTTCTACTAAATTGGTTGCATGTTTTAATTATACTGGTACTCCATATGTTGAAAATAGAGTTTTACCTGAAGTAGTGTATGGATACGGTTTAAAAGAAGCTATTTCAAACAGATATTTAAAACAAGTTGAAGTTAAAGCATACGATAATGTAAAAAATGAAGAATTTTTGAAAAAAGCAATTAAGGACTTCTTTGATTATCACAAAGATAATCTATATGAGGGACTAAAGCCTAAAATGGCAATTTTTGGTACCACAATTGATGAAATTAACAATGATATCAAGCCTATGGTTGAAGCCATATTAAATGATTTAGGAATCGATACTTCTACCATTTTAGTCAATGTTGGTGACTCTGCAACAACTAAAGACTCTGATATTAGAAACTTTAATAATCTAGATATTGTTGGTACCGAAGGTGCAAACAAACAAATTATACTTTTAGTTAATAAAGGTAGAGAAGGATGGAATTGTAGATCTCTATTTTCTGTTGCATTATTTAGATCCCCTAAATCTAAGATATTTGTTTTACAGTCTACAATGAGATGTCTTAGAAGTATCACAGATAGGCAACAATTAGCTCACATATATTTATCAAAAGAAAATTATGATATTTTAGATTCTGAATTGAAAAAGAATTTTAATGTCGATATTAGTTCAGTAACAGAAAAAAATCCAGATAACAAAAAAGAATACTCGATAAAAATTGTAGATCCAATAAAAGAATTAACAGTAAAAGAATTAACTAAGTTTTACGAATTAGTTGAGAAAAATATTGAGAATACTTCTTTTAAGTTTGATATATCTAAAATTAATTTAGAAAAATATAAATCTAAAATGATCGTAAAAAAAGGAATTGATGATAGATTTGCTGCAAGTGAACAAGAGTTTGTATCTGAAGAAAATAGAACATATTCAAAATATACTATAGTTTTTGAAGTAGCAAGATACTTAAATATAAGCCCTATTAAAGTTAAGGAAATATTGGACAATAGTGGTATGTTTGATGAAATACAAAATGTTATTACAATGTATAATGAAGTTCTATATGATGAGTTAATTCCTCAGTTGTTTAACTATTTGTATTACTTAAAAGAAAAAACAATAACTAAAACTAAGATCGTTCCTTTAATCAAATATCCACAACATAGTGATCATTTTATTTTTAGAAGTAAAGAAAATATGACAATAGAAATGAATGATCCATTAATTTCAAATTATGCTGATAAAAGCTTTCACACTGATAGATATTGCTTTGATTCTGAGCCAGAAAAAAGGTTATTTTTACAATTATTAGAGTCTCCTGATGTTTCAGAAGTTTATTTTACAGGAATGTTTACTGGTGCAGAAAATGGTTTATCAGTACAATATATTGATCCAGATTCAAATTTAATTAGAAATTATTATCCTGATATTTTAGTTTATTATAAAGACGGAATGGTCGAAGTTATAGAAGTTAAAGGTGATAACGCTATTGATGATAGAGTTGTTGAGGCAAAAGCTATGGCTGCGTTAGATAAAGCTTTACAGTCTAACATGGACTATAATATTGTTAAATCAAGTGATATAATGAATGGTAGATACAACATTAGAACTTTAAAAAAGTAAATAGAATAAAATTTATGATAGATGGAATTGAATTCTGAGGATTTTTTTCTAATAAATTTTTATAATTTAATTATTACGTTTATCTACTAAGATTTTGGTATCATTAAAAATATTTAAGGTTGGTTTGCTATGGAAGAAGAATGGAAAGATATAATTGGTTTTGAGGAAAAGTATCAAATAAGTAATTTAGGTAGAGTTAAATCATTAGAACGTGTAACTACATATAAAAATACTAATCAAACAGGGCTTGAGTTTACTGGAGTTAAGTATTGTAATGAAAGAATATTAAAAACGTATATTTACGGTAGATATGAACATGTATCTTTAAAAAAAGGATGTAAATCCTTTAATTATGCAGTACATAGACTAGTCGCTGAATACTTTATTCCTAATCCTAATAATTATGATATTGTTAATCATAAAGATGAGAATAAAATGAATAATAGAGCTGATAATCTTGAATGGTGTACTCAAAAATATAATTTAAATTATGGTACTCGAAATGAAAGAATTGCAGCTAAATTAAAAGATCATCCTATGTATTATATCCCAGTACTTTGTTATGATTTAAATAATAATTTTATTAAAAAGTATGAAAGTGCAGTAGCTGCTGGGAATGAACTTGGTATTTCAGCAGGTGGAATAACTGCATGTTGCAGATTGTATAAAGGTCGTGCTTCTGCTGCAGGCTTTAAATGGAAATATGAGAAGTCAGATATAGATATATCAACAATTGAATATCAGGAACAAAAGAAAGTCATTCATCAATTTGACTTTGATGGAAACTTTATTAGGTCTTACGAATCTATTTCTGAAGGAGCTAGACAACTTGGAAAGGATGTTCACAATTTCAAAAAAGCAATTAAAAAAATTACTGCATATAATTATTTGTGGTTGATCGATGGAGATTACGACGATTTTAATGATGGTCTTGAAGACATTTATAATAAAAAACATTATATATGGCAACTAGATCTTAATGGTAAAATTGTTAATAAATTTAAATCAACTTTAGAAGTCGAAGAAAAACTAGGATTTGAACATTCAAACATTTGTAAAGCTATGAATTCTAAAACTAGTGATGGTAAACTATTTAGAAAAGTTGGGGATTACTATTGGGTTAATACAAAAAAGGATCCTTATCATGAAATAGATTTTAATTTTAAAAAAGGTCATGGTGAGAAGAAAGTAGTACAGTACGATTTAGATGGGAATGTACTGAACGAATTTGATTCCATTAGAGATGCACAAGAGTTTTTAGGCATTGATAGAGATAAATCGTCCGCTATCTATGATTGTTTTAAGCCTAATTCAAAAAAAGAAACTGCTTATGGCTTTATATGGAAACTAAAATAAAATTATTCATAGATCAAATTAGTCTTTGATAATTAATAAGGTAAATAAATGTTAAATAGCACTTTATTTTATGTTCGGAATATAACATTAAGTTGTGCTATTTAACATTTTATATGTTTATCAAGTAGTGTAAATGTATTGTTATTGGAAACATATGGATTATAGGTTTTTTAACAAAATACAATATTTGATTTATATGTTTTTTTTGACACTACCACTCATGTTGAGACGGTAACTTTATTAACCCATACTAAAAAATAAGAAAATATAAATAAAAAATGCATTGTATTCCGTTTTGGTTGACAATGCGTTTTTCTTTTGATATTATGATTTTAGAAAAAGAAAAAGATTTGTTGGCTGCCACCAACAAATCTCAAGTGATAGATAACTATCGCCATATAGTATCTTATCATTTTCTTTTTAAAATTTCAAGGAAGGAGTGTGAGGTACTATGGGTATTTTTAGTAAAATAGCAAGAAGTGTTGTATATCGCTGTACAGAAAAGCCTACACACTATGTTCATGTTGATAAACCAAAAACAATGCAAGAGCATAGACAAGTGCAATACAATAATTGGTGTAAAGCAAAAGGTGTTTATAATGGTTCATATTTACCTAAAAATCCTGATACTTTATTACGAAAGGGTTGGACAGAATCTACTCATGTTAATAACATAAGTGGTAAAAGGCATTTTTCTAGAAAATCATCTGGTCAAATAGTTCGTTTTGATCCTGAGAATAATAACCAAATTGACCATTATCATTGGCATAATCCATCACCAACAAAAACTGGTCATAAAGTTAAGACGGAATATTTAGATAGATTCGGTCAGCCTTGTACTAAATATGATGATCAGCACCATTTAGCACCACTTGATAAGGATTGTCCACCTAAAGCAAGAAAGAGGTAATGAAAATGAAAAAACAAAATATACCGTATACATTACATGAATCTGAATTTATTAATTTTAAAAGCACTGATAGTGAATTGATATTTAGGGTTGCCATTAATTGTGGAGTTGCATCAAACTTAGGCATAGAGTGTGAGTTTGCAGAGAAGTTTTATATTCACGATATAATTTGTCATAGATACAAAATGTTAGAAACAAATTATGATGAAAGTCAACAACTTTTATCAAAGGAAATTCTAGATTTTCAAATGATAAATGATAAATACATTCTTACAATTTTAGTAGGCATTACAGAATGTGTTGAGTTTATATTTGAATGCGAAAGTATTGAGTGGATACCAATCAAAATAGTAACATCTAATGAATTAGAAGAACTAGAATAAATAAATGAATATGAATAAAAACTAATCGAAAATGTGTTTATTGTTTAGAGGTTTAGAGTTTAATAAAAATTAGAAATGAGAGAAAAATGTTATGATTAGTAAATTTGGCGTGTGTTTAAGAAAAATAAGAGAACAAGAAAAAGATTCATTAAGACAAATGGCTATAAAATTAGGTGTTTCAGCAGCCTTTTTATCAGCTATGGAAGTTGGAAGAAAGACAATACCAGTCGAATATGTAGATAAAATAAAGGGTATTTATGTTTTAACACAAGAACAAGAGATTGAATTAGAAAATAGTATTCATGAAACAAATGAAAGAGTTCCAATTGAACTTGCAGCAATGAACGAAGCTCAAAAAGATATTTCATTAATGTTTGCTAGAAAGATTAAAACTGCTGATGAAGAATTATTAAGAAAGTTAAAGGAAGCATTATTAGATGAAGAAAACAAATCCGTTAAAAATTGTTGAAATTGAAAATTATGCTAATAACTTAAGAAGAGAATTGGATATCCCATCTAATTCTCCTTTTCCAGTTTTAGAGGTAATAGAAAAATTTCACAATGACGGATTACTTACAATTCAATATTTAGAGGATGATGATCCATTATTTGAAGAGGATACTCCTGCTAAATATAATCCTTCTGAAAACTTTATCTATGTGAAAGAATCAGTATTAGAGGAATTAGAAAATCATGAGTATAGAGCGAATTTTACGTTAGCTCATGAATTGTTTCATTATTTTCAATGTCAAGTATTAGGATTTGAATTTGAAGAGGTTGAAAATTATCGTAGTTTTGAAGACCCAGAGTGGCAAGCGGATGAATTTGCTGCTCAATTATTAGTTCCAACAAAATATATAGTTGGAGATTGTGATACTAGATTGCTTGCTGAGGTATTTAATGTATCAGAATCATGTGTTGTAACTAGAAAATTATATTATGAAAGAAGATTAAAAAGAAAGAAGGAGAAATTATCGAAATTACATTTGAAATGTTTAGTATTATATTTACTGTTATTGGACAAGTTTTTATGTCAATTATTAAACTTGTACCAATGTTTTTAGAATTAAAGAATTTGCCAGTTAATATTATGGCTGTTGTACTAGGAGTTCCAGTTATAATTGTATCACTTGGCTTGTTTATTATAAAGAAAATGAAAAAATGTATGTAGGAGGAGGGGCATTTTTATGAAAAAAGAACCAGAAGGATGGCCTGCAAATGGTAAAGAAGTGTCTCTTTCAAATGTTCATATGTATTTTGAAAAGTTTATGCAAGACCCAAATTTTCATAATAAGGAAATGTTGTTAGCGCTTATTAATCAAGATGATTTAAATGAACATAATGATTTAGGAATGTTTAGAATAACTGATTATGAAATGGGATTGATTAATAGCATATATTTATACTCAAAATATACAGGATGTAATGATGGAGTATTATATATTTATAGACTACTGATTAGAACATTTATAATCAGAAAAAGTATCTTTATGTCATTGAAATAAGAACATTATAATTTTGAATATATTATGGAAAATGATCCATATATGAAAGGATTAATACCAGAATTAAAATACTTTTATTTCAATTATGGAATGTTTAGATGGGATAAGGATAAAACGTTTGCAAATTGCTTGATAGACAATATGTTAGAACTTTATGACGTAGTATCTGATGATGAGGCGAAAGAATATTTTAGAATGTTTAATATAATAATTTATGATTTAAGTTTTAATAATTTTGTTTATATGTTAGGTATAGCTAAATTTTCTAGAGATGAAATAATGAAAGTATTTAAAGTCCAAGCAAAGTATTCAAATAGATTAAATATTAATCCTCTAGATAGACCATTAAAAGGAGTTATGTGTATATCAGTAGCTAATTGGTTACTAAAGTCTAGAAATGATTATAATCAAGATGTAATTTATAAATGTATTTGGTCTAAAGATATGATATCCGCTTCAAGTAATATGCAATTATGGATGAAAAAAACTAAATATTTAAATGATGAAAATGAGTTTAAAGATGAAATAAATTCGGTTGGAGATATTGTAGATAATTTTAATATTACAACTGAAGAAAAACAAGAATTATTTAATCAAATCATACAATATTGGCGCTATTCAATAAAAGAATACAGCTGGTCATGTGAAAAAGAAAGAAGATATCAAATCTTTTTGTTTGATAATTATGAATACACCGATTTAGAACTTGAAGAAACTTTTTTAAAGGTTAAAACATATTTGACTATGTGTCCTGATTTTTGTAATGTCGGTAATTATTGCAAATATATAATACAAAATAACAAGGAAAGAAAAATGAAAATTTATACTGGACCTTACTATTATTGTGAAGATTGTTTATATCATAGTTTTGATGAATTAGTATTTGATAAGAAAGAGAAAAAACATGTCCAATTTGCAGCTCAAATAAATATTTTGAAAGAAACAATTCCTAATTAATATTGACATATTTATAACAAATTTTAGTATGGGAATTTTAAGGTAGAGTTGAGTGTGTTTGTAGACTAGAGAAAAAAAGTAAATAACAAAAGTAGAATTTTGGGCTCTATACCTATGTTTTTTGGGTGTAGAGCTATTTTTATTGGTTCTTTAAAATATCGACCTGATTTATATTTTTGTAAGCGTACAATATAAAATGGGTTGAAATATAAAAGCCCCAAGATGCTAAGGTTGTCGACAACTTTAGTTTCTTGGAGCTTTTGGTGCATTTGTCAATATGAAATTGACCCCTTACCGTAGTTTGAAATTGACCCTCCA
>SAMEA103957793__coassemble_244_pt1 | contig 16250 bp, 14 predicted proteins | sample SAMEA103957793__metabat2_high_PE_005 | metagenome-assembled genome bin SAMEA103957793 (sample SAMEA103957793) | gut metagenome | biome: gut; material: feces | host: Canis lupus familiaris | collected 2014 | reverse complement strand
ATTAAAGTGATAAATATTGAAAATGTTTTAATTAGGAATTCACAATAATTTAAGTTATTTAATAGAACATTAATTATATAAAATAAAATCAGTATATCTATATGATAATTAAGCAAAAGATATACTGATTTTATTTATTAATACTAAATTTACAATTCTATTAATTTATTGGCATATTTATTAAATTCATTTTTATGAGATATAGCAACAGCAGTAATATTATATTTCTTACAATAATTATAAATATTTGAAGCCAAAATATTTGCTGTAGCTTCATCTAATGAAGCTGTTACTTCATCTAAAAGTATTAAACTAGGTTTACGTATTAACATTCTTGCTAAAGACAATCTTTGTTTTTCACCACCAGATATATTACTATCTTGGTTATCGATGATCTTATCAAATCCATATTGATTTATAAACTTTCTTAAATAACAACAATCAATAACTTCATCCAACAAATCTTGTGTATATTTTTCACCTAAAGAAATATTATTAATTATAGAGTCATAAAACATATATGAATCTTGGGTAACATATAAAATTTAAGAGTTATAATTGATATCACTAATATTCTTATTATTAATTGTAATAGAAATATTAGAATCTTCTACTTCTTTCATAATAGATTTTAAAATTGTGGATTTACCCTTACCACTTTCTGCTGATAACACCACAAAATCGTCTTTTATAATCTCAAAATTAATATTTTTTAGTATTGTTCTCTCATTAAATGAAATACCATTAGAATTAAATTTTAATGCATTAAAATCATCTAAATTATATGTAGGATTAGATTCATTTGTTATATATTTACTAATAATGTTAAGATTTTCTTTATTTTGCTTATAATTAGGGTATAGTTTACCCAAAACTCTAATAGGTGTATTTAAATTACCAACCAATGTATACATTGCAAGTACTGCACCAATATTAATAACTAGGAAATCTTTCATTAAAATACCTAATACCAAAGTTAATAACGGTATAACTATAATAGCTATAGTATAACAAGCAGAATATAATGTATCGTAAAATCTATATTTTGAATGTTCTTTATAATAGCCCTTATTAAAATTATTATTATACTTATTAGTAAAATAATCTAATCTATTTGTCATAGATATAATCCTATTATTACTAATTAATGCTTCAAACTCATTATAAACATCACCATTTGTCACTTCCATATTATAGAAAGCTTTAGATAATTTACCACCTAATAAACCAGTTAATATTGTTAAAAATACTATAATACTTAATATAAGCTTATAATTTAAAGAAATTAAAACTGTTGAAACAGTAACAAGCGATAATACATATATAACAGTACTTGAAATTAAATCTGAGTAATAAAAAGCAATACTTTGTCCTATATTCTTAACAACATTAAGAATCTCACCTACAGGTTTATCATTAAAGAAATTAGGATTATGATTAAGTATTTCTTTAGTCATATATTGATCTAGATTTCTAGCAGCCATTACGAACTTCTTATGATCAATATATGGATATAACACACAACTAATACAATATGATATAAGTAACACAGCACATACTATAATATGATTTTTTAGTATAAATGTATCATTTTGTATAGCATTAAATATTTCATTAATTTCTAACGCCATTAATGTACTTAATACTACATCTATTATACCTAATATTATAGTAATCACTGTCATATTAGTAATCTTAAGATTTTTAATTACATTTCTTTTTATTTCCATACTATCTCTCCTATCATAAATTTATTATACATCTTTGTTTTTTTTACAACAGCAATATAAATTATAAAAAATTAGTTCATATTTTGTTAATGAAATATTTATCTATAAATAATGGTATTAAATAACTTATAAACATAAATATTACTGTATAATACTCAAAGACTTCCTGAAAGTCAGACTTAGGTAAAAAATATACTATATATATAATTATACCTACTAAGAAAATATGTAACATTAACATTAAAACTGTTATAAGTTTTTTAGAAGTCATTATGTATTGACATAATGAAAGAAAGAAGAAAAATTCTAATATAATGATCACTATATTCACCTCATTTCCACAATTGAACCAACATCATAATTTTTCGATATAAGTAACAATATTTAACTTTATTATACAATCATTTTTTAAACTTTTCACCATTAAAATTGTAAATTTAATAACAATACCATCATTAGTATTATAAAAAATAAAACCATAAAATTTTAAAAGAAGTCGAATTCGACTTCTTTTATTTCTATAACAACTCTATTAATTCTAATATCTTATCTTTATTAAAACCAATCATATCTGGTTTACCATTATGTTTTGGAGTTAACAATGTTTCAATAAATATAGTTTTCATCCCTATTAAACTAGGAGGTAATATGTCATTAATATAATCATTACCAATCATCATGGATTCACTAATTTCTGATTTAGTTTCTCTTAAAGCTAATATAAAGAAATCCAAACTTGGTTTTTTTATTTTATATTCACTAGATATAAAAATTTTATCAAAATATTCAGTAATACCACATAAATCAAGCTCTACGTTAACAAATACTTTTTGTGCATTAGATAATAAATATATATTATGACCCTTAGCTTTTAATATTGCTAATAACTCTTTAACTCCATCATATAATTTTAAATGAATAATTGAATCAGCTCTTAAAATTTTTGATGCTTCTAAACATAAGTCATAACTAGCACCTGTAATATCCTTAAATATTTCAACAACATCAAACTCATTAACTGAATTTTCTACATTTGATACTCTTCTAAAGTATTTATCATATAGATTACTTACAGATACATTATTATTAGTGAAATAAGATTCAATATGCTCCCAAATACTAGACATTTTTTCATCTGTATGAATGTCAATTAGGGTACCATATAAATCAAAGAATATATTCATAATTATACTAATTTCATATTGATAGTTGATTCAGTTAATCCTACTTCATTTAAATCAAAACTAATATTAACTGTATCTCCTAATTCCTTATCAGTTAAAGCATAGTAAGTATTACAATCTAACTCTAGACATGCAAATTTTTCAGTTCCATAATCTAAAATACCTTTTACTTTAGCACTAATACCTTCTTCTACAATCTTTAATTGATATAAATCAGCATCAATAGTATACTTCTTATCAAAAGCTAATGTATCAAATGCAGCAAATATCTTCTTAGATAAATCATCTGGTGTTTCAAATACTTTACCACTAACATTAAAGAAGAAATTATAACCATTCTTTTCTTTAGTACCATTAGTTGTTTCTACTTTAATTTTACCTTTAACTTTTCTATATTCTGCAGGAATATGGTTAACATATGGTAACTCTCTTACTACTAAATTATTTTCATTATCCATAATATTAACACGTTTAATGTCAATACTTACATTAACTAAACTACCTTCTTCTAATGGTTCTTCAGTTACAGTAAATAACATTTGCGTACCAACTTCATGATAATTTAAATATTTATCATTAACTTTCTCAACCATATGAATCTTAGTTTTGATATCTCCACCAAGTTTTACAGCATCAACTGGAATTAAAATAGTACCTTTTAGATCTTTACAATTAATTGCTTTAGGTAAATTAATCTTAGTACCAGAGATATCTAATGTATTGTTTTCTACAGTACAAGGAACTGCAATTTCTTTAGGTAAACGTGGTAAAATTGATTCTTCTGTTTCAATATCAAATAAATGAATATTATTAAAACTAAATGCAGCTTTTACTATAGAACCTTTTTCAAAGTCATCATATCCATTAGCTTTAATAATTACACGTGTAGAACTTTCAGTGTAACCATCACCACACATGTTTAAATCACCGTATACTAATGTTTCAGTACCTAATTCCTCTAAGTGAGAAATCCTAACATCCATGATAGCATCTGCACTTTCGATTTGTTTAGGATCTAAACTAATATTTTCACAACGTAAACCAATAGTTACAATTGTTTTACCATCTAAATATTTAGGTTTAACTTTTAAGAAGTATGTACGTGGAACAACCACTTCACTTTCTGTATATCTAAACTTAACTCTTACATTATTACCTTCAGGAGTTAATGTTCCTTCAAAGAAGTTCATTTGTGGAGTACCAATGAATCCAGCAACGAATTTATTAGCAGGATAACGATATAAATCCTTTGGTTTTTCAATTTGTTGTACAACACCATCACGCATTACTACAATTCTAGTACCCATTGTCATAGCTTCTACTTGATCGTGTGTTACATAAATAAATGTTGTTTGTAATTTATTATGTAGTTTAGCAATCTCAGCACGCATTTGTGTTCTTAGTTTAGCATCTAGATTTGATAATGGTTCATCTAGTAAGAATACTTTAGGATTACGTAAGATAGCACGACCTAAGGCAACACGTTGTCTTTGACCACCACTCATTGCTTTAGGTTTACGATCTAAATATTCAGTAATACCTAAAATTTCTGCTGCTTCTAATATACGTTTATGTATCTCATCCTTTGGAACTTTTCTAATTTTTAAACCAAAGGCCATATTTTCATATACAGTCATATGAGGATATAATGCATAATTTTGGAATACCATCGCAATATCACGATCTTTTGGTTCCATATCATTAACTACCTCATCATCAATACGAAGCTCACCTGCAGTAATTTCTTCAAGACCAGCAATCATACGTAATGTTGTAGACTTACCACAACCTGATGGACCTACGAATACGATGAATTCTTTGTCTTTAATTTCCATATTGAAATCATTAACAGCTTTAACTCCATTTGGATAGACTTTGTAAATGTGTTTTAAGCTCACATTAGCCATTTAACTCACCTCTAATTTTCATTATAACGATACTATAACCGTTTATAATTAATTTATTGTTTGTCAATGTAGATTTATTATCTACAGTTATTTCTTCAATTAAAATTTCATTTAAAATATCTAGTTCATTTTTAAATTCACTTAAGTTAATGTAAGCTTTATATGAATTCATATAATCAATAACCATTACTTTATTATCACATATACCATATACTTTAAAATTAGAATTAAATATATGTTTATTATTTATTCTAAAATGATTTATATTACGATAATAATGTAATATAGATTCACTATTATTAACTTGTTCTTTAACACTTGGATATACATATTTAATATCTGTAGTATGATCTGGTGCATTCAAATCATCTTTTTCACCCCAAAGAATTGGTATTCTCCTATTAGGATCATTACCTTCCCCAATCATTGCTATTTCATCACCATAGTAACTATATAAAATACCAGGAATCATACCACAAATACCATATAACAATTTAACTCTTTTAGGAAACTTAGCTTCTATTAAACTAGCTGCACGATTAGTATCGTGATTAGATATAAAATTAGCTAATGGAATTTCTTTAGAAATACTAGTTAGCTTATCAAGATATGCTTTAACATAAGTAACATCTTCTGTTCTTATACTTAATATTAAAGCATCACTTAAATAAAAACTGAATAAGCTACCATAACCATTATAATAATGCTTAAGTTCATTAAAATGAGTCCATGCTTCCCCTACAATATATTTATCTTTTGCTACAGATCTTAGAAAATTTAAAAATTCACTATTTTTTTGATAATCGTTTGTATAATATGATGTTACCGCATCAAGACGATAACCATCAACCCCTATATTATTATAGAAATTAATAATATTACTTATTTCATTTCTAACATTTATATTGTCTAGATTTAAGTCTGGCATTCTTTCCCCAAAGCGTGCCTCATAATATAAACCATCGACATTTACATAACCATCTAACTTTTCAGAACCAAAATTATAATAATCGTAATATTTATTATTATAATCATTTGTTTTATGTGCTTTAAAACATTCTTTAAACCACATATGAGTATTAGAAGTATGATTTATTACTAAATCAATAATAATACTTATATTTCTCTTGTGTGCTTCTTTAATAAGAAGTTTGAAATCATCTAATGTACCATATAAAGAATCAATATCATAATAATCATCTATATTATATTTATGATATGTATCTGATGGATTAATGGGCATTAACCATATAGCATCATTACCTAAATACTTAATGTAATCAAGCCTTTCTATTATGCCTTTTAAATCACCATAATGATCTCCATTAGAATCATTAAAAGAAGCTACAAATATTTCATATACGTTAGTAAACATATTTCTAACCTTTTACAGAACCACCAGTAATACCTTCAACATAGTATCTTTGTAACCAGAAGAATAAAATAGTAATAGGTATTGATACTACTACTGCACCGGCACAGAAACGAGTGAAATACTCATAGGCATTTTCTCTCATTAGGAATTCTTTTAAGCCTACTGCAACGTTGAAGTTATCAGGATTACCATTTGCTAAATAAGATGCGAACATGAAGTCACCCCAAGGTGAAGTAAAACTCATTAAAAGCATATAAATAACAATTGGTTTAGCTAATGGTAATATTACTCTAAAGAATATTGTGTTACCACTAGCACCATCTATTTTAGCTGCTTCATCTAATGAATACGGAATTGTATCAAAATAACCTTTAGAAATGTAGTACCCCATAGCTGAAGAACCACAATAAATTAATATTAGTGAGAAAATACTTTGATTTAATCCAATTAATTTTAATATTTGATATGAAGCTATCATACCTAAGAATCCTGGGAACATACCTAGAATTAATATTGATTTCATATATAGCTTCTTACCATTAAAACGTAAACGTGAGAATGCATAACTTACACATAAAGTTAATGCTGTTTGAATAACACAAGTTACTGCAGCAATAATAAATGTATTTAAATACCATCTACCAAAATTGAATTTAGTTGTATCACTAAATAATAAAATATAGTTTCTAAATGTCCATTCTTTTGGGAATAGATAGTTAGTTAATGCACCAGGTTCCCCACGTAGTGATTGAATAACTAAATATATAAATGGTAATAACCACACTATAGAAATAATTGTTAATATTACATATATTGATGTATTAGCAATTATTTTATTTCTTTTTTGACTACTTTTTGTTTTAAACTTTTTACTAGCTTCATTCATTATTGGAAATCCCCCTCATTCTTAACTGAACTTGAACGGCTATAGAATATTAATGAAATAATAGCTGATATAGCAAATACTACAATACCAATTACAGAAGCTAACTTAAAGTTCGATTCATTAACTGTCAATTTATATAACCATGTAATAAGTAAATCTGTAGTACCAGCAAATTGATAGTTTAAGTTACCAGGAGCACCACCTGATAATAAAAATATTACGTTAAAGTTATTTAAGTTACCAACAAAGGCACTAATTAAATAAGGACCTGTAACGAATAACATATAAGGTAATGTAATTCTTAAGTACATTCTTACTGGAGATGCACCATCAATCTTAGCTGATTCATATAAATCAGCAGGAATATTCATTAAAATACCTGTACAAATTAACATTGTATATGGAATACCAATCCAAATATTAACTAAGATAATTGTAATTCTAGCTAAAGTTGTATTATTGAGCCATGGTATATTTTGCGAAATAATATTAAACTTACGTAATAATACATTTAATATACCTTCATCAGCAAATACTTGACTCATTAATAATAATGAAACAAAACTTGGAACTGCTACAGTAAATATTAATATTGAACGCCATAATTTCTTAAACTTAATACCTTTTTTATTAATTATTATAGCTACTAACATACCTAAGAAATAATTACTGAACGTTGCGAATAAAGCCCAAATGAATGTCCATAATAAAATTTGTCTAAAAGTAAAGAAGAACAATTCACTTGTTATTTCACTTTGTCCACCAAATAGTGTAAAGAAATTTTGTAAACCTACCCAATCAAATAAATCCTTAGGTGGTAGATGTAATCTATCATAATTTGTAAATGCTATTAAAACCATGAATAACAAAGGCATGATTGTAAAAGCAAATAAACCTAAAGTTGGTACTGCTAATAAAGTCTTATGGAATTGTTTGTTAATTAATTTATTAACATCATCTTTATTAGTTTCAGGCTTATGACCTATATCACACATTAACTGTGATGTAATGTTATCTTTTAGATTTGCTCTCCATGTTAATATAAATGAGGCAATAACAAAGATAGTTAAGCATGAATATAATAATATTAGCATCGAGTTATCACCATATACAGTAATAAATAATTGTGTAGCATCATCCCATACTTCATAGCTTTCTACAACACCTAAACTACCAAGTAAAGATAAATACTTCCAACCAAATAATACCATATATAAAATAAAAACAATTTCAAAGCCTAAATACATTAAACCACGTAAGACTTGTCCACGTGTAAATTGTCCAAACCCCATAATTAAAGATGATAGTTTAGTTTTCCAATCTCCATCTTTAACTACTGATTTATATAAAGTAGCTTCTTTAGAAACAACTTTTTTAAATTTATTACCCAAAGCTGGGACCTTTTCAGTAAATAATTTTTTAAATTTTTGCGGAATATTACAGAAAAAATCCTTAATTGATAAACCCATACGTTGAAATTTATTTAATTTCATTCTTTCCAAATCAATCACGGTAACCTCCACTCTCTCTTTTAAAAATCTTTTTGACGATACTCTATTATAGAGATATCGTCAAAAATGATTTAGAATTTTATTTAGTTAAAGTTTTAATTAACTTAACCATTTGATCTAACTTAGCTTGCATATTTTCAACAGAAACTGAACCTTGACAAATTTCTTTCGCAAAAGCTTCTACAGCTGACCAGTAGTTACCTGGTACTGATGATTGTACTTTAGATTCAGGTAATGCATTTTGCATAGATAAAGCACTAGCTAATACGTCATCTTTAAATCCTTCAGCTTCTTTACGTGCTTCTTCAATTGAAGGAGCAACTTTACTCATTTCATAACGTACAATTTGAGCTTCTTTACTAGTTAGATAAGCAGCTAATGATGAAGCTAATAATTGATCTTTTGATTTTGGATTTACACCCATTAATTTAACACCATTAAATGAACCCATTTGATAATCTTGGCCGTCTACTGTAAATTTAGGTAATTTAGTTGCACGGAAATTAGAACCCCATTTTTCTTGTAATGCTGGTGCATTCCATGTACCTGTAACAGATGCATCACAAGTTCCAACACCAACACCTGCAGTTAAAACATCATTATCACCATTTAATAATTTTTCACCTTGATTATAAAGTCCTAAAATACCTTTACCAGCAACTAAGCCTTGCTTACTATTAAAATCACAATCAATAGCTGTCTCTATATTTTCTTCATTATAATGAATTTTATATGAACAACCTGCGCCAAAGAAGAAACCTGCATCATACCATGAATCATCTAAATCAATGTGGATACGATCATTTACACTTGCTTTAGCAAACATATCATCAAATCTTAAAACATCTATTTCATTAAACACTTCAGCATTATACATTAAGAAATATCCATTATCACCAGTTATTGGATAAGCATAACATTGACCACTAGCTATAAGAGTTGCTTCATACGCTGATTGATCGTTATAATGTTGAATATACTCTATACGTTTTCCACCTTGTTGTGCGATAAAACCAGCTTGTTGGAATTTAACTAAGTTATTATTTGCAAATGCAAATACGTCAGCAGAATTTTCTAAGTCTGCTTGTAATTTTTCTTTAACATCTGGTTCACCAACAATACCAACTTCAACAGTTACATTAAAGTTAGCAATTTTAGTTTTCATGTAAGCAGTCCAGTCAGCTGTAAGTTTCTTTAATACTTCATTTTGTGAACTTGGACCCCAAACAGTTAATTTTTCAGTTTTAGGCACATAATCCTTTTTAATACCAATGTTTGCACCACCATATTCTACACCTGTTAAATCAATTTGTGGTTTACTTGGAGTATTTGGTTTATTTGGTTCCTCTGCGTTTCCCCCACAAGCAGCTAATGTAAGTGCAGCAGTACAGGCTACCGTTGCACATAATAAATTTTTAAGTTTCATTTTGTTAACCTCCTCTAAAAAATATTTTTATGAAACTTATTATTCGCCGATTTGTATAATAAGGATATCCCCACTATTAACAATGTTTGTTGTTAATAATTCCTTTTTAAATCCCTTCAAATCAGCTATTTTATATAATTTAGAATATTTTTCAACATCTAAAGCATATTCATGACTAGTTGGATTAATAATGTAGATAATTTTACCTGCACGATATGCTAAAACATCAGATTTTGGATCAATTATCTCAAAATCAGGATTTAGATTATCTAAGGTAAACACCTCATTATTCTTTCTTAACTCAATTAGACCTTTATAGAACTTAACTACATCATCAAATTCTTCTCTTCTCATCCAGTCTAATTTATTTATATAATCACTCTTATTATAAGAGTTTTTATACATACTCTTTGTTTTAAAAAATTCTTCACCAGCTTGGAAAAATGACATACCTAATGCACTAAGTGTTGCGGTTGCACACATTTTACAAGTAGTTATAATAGTTTCCCAGTCATCACAAGTTAAAGTGATATGATCAAATAATGTATGATCATCATGACAACTACAATATAATACTTGTTGTGTATAACTATTAAGTCTAGGACTAGCATTTTTCTTAGTAGCACCAGCAATTGCATACCTTAACTGTGGCAATAAACTCTTAATACCTTGTGAATAACCTTTCTTTAATCCTCCAAAATGTCTACCACGCATTGAATCACGGAATGTTGGATTAAATACTGCTATATTATTATCTAATTTATTAACATTATCTAAATTAGCAGGTTCATACTCACATAAAGATTGATTACAGAACCAAGGTTCACCATACATTAAAATTGTTTTACCACTACCATCTGGATAGATATTATTTAACATATATCTAATATCATTCATTGTTTTAACATCATGAATACCCATAAGGTCAAATCTAAAACCATCAATATGATATTCTTCTACAAAATATTTAATAGAATCAATCATAAAGTCATGATACATAGGAGCATCACTCCTAGTTTCATTACCACAACCACTCGCATTTGAGAAAATACCATCTTTCATACGATAATAGTAATTTGGAGCAGTAAGATTTAATGGACTATTAGTGCTATATGTATGGTTATAAACTACATCTAAAATAACCCCAATATTATTTTTATGTAATCTTTGAACTAATTCTTTAAACTCTCTAATTCTTGTTAAAGGATCATATGGATTAGTACTATATGAACCTTCTAAACAGTTATAATTTACAGGATCATAACCCCAATTATAGGGTTCACTTGTTCTTTCATCGACACTACCATAATCATAAATAGGAAGAAGATGCACATAAGTAACACCTAACTCAACTAGGTAATCTATACCACTAGTTAAGCCATTAAACGTTTTAATATTTTCCTTAATACCAGCAAATTTTCCTCTTTCATTACTAGGTATTTTAATTGTTACATCGCTTGTAAAATCTCTTACATGCATCTCATATATTATGGGAGTACGTGGTCTTATAAATTTTTCTTCTCTAAAACCAATTGGATCAGTGACACTTAAATCACAAATATATCCTTTTTCCCCATTAATACTACAGGCTTTACAGTATGGATCAAGTGTATCAAGCCCACATACATTAAGTAAGTAATAATAATTATTATAATCACCATCTAATGTAATAGATACAAAATCACCATCTCTTGTTAATTTATATTCATATGATGGTATTAATGCATCATATGAATTATAAAGTTTTAAATTTACATCACCTGTATTAGGCGAAAACATTTTAAAACTTGTATTAGTTTTACTATAAACTATCCCCAAGTTATTCATAGATTAACCTCTATTAGATTCTTTTGCTAACTTGAATAAATTGTTTTGTAATTCTAAGCTTAAATCCTCATGTTTAATTCTATAGCTCCAGTTATCAGTAGATACTGTAGAAGGTAAATTCATACGCTTGTCTTTACCTTGATATAATAAGTCTTGCATTGGAATAATACATGTATCAGCAATGCTTGCGAAAGCTAATCTTATAACACTTTGACAGATTGTTTGCTCATTAGTTTCATCTAATTCTAAATTAAATAATCCTAACTGACTTCTTAAATCACGTTTAAATGTTTCCTTTTCTTCATTTGTTAAATCAATATAGAATTGATATAAAGGCATATTGTCATGTGTACCAGTATATACTACATAATTATGAGTATAATTAGATGGTTTATGTTCGTTTTGAGTATTACCATCAAAGGCAAACTCTAATATTTTCATACCTGGATAGCCAGTTTCCCTTAATAATTGATGAACCCCTTCATCAATTAACCCTAAGTCTTCAGCAATTATATGACAATCTTTTAAATCTTTAAATAAATCAAATCTAGGACCATCAACCCAACTACCATGACGAGCATTAACATGATCACTAGGAATTGAATAATATCTATCAAAACCTCTAAAATGGTCAATTCTTAATACATCAACAAATTCAAATGCATGACGAATTCTATCATGCCACCAAGTATAACCATCTTCCTTCATTTTAGGCCAATCATATACTGGATTACCCCATAATTGACCATCTTCACTAAAGGCATCAGGTGGACAGCCTGCAACATTAATCATACGTTTATTTTCATCTAAAATAAACATATGAGGATATTTCCAAACTTCTACACTGTCATAAGCTATATAAAGAGGAATATCACCTATTATTTTAATACCATTATTATTAGCATAAGTTTTTAATTTAAACCATTGTTTCTCAAAAATATATTGAGTAAACACCCAGAATAAATAATCTTGTTTTCTTTCATTAATTATTTGTTCTTCTAACTCTAATGAATAATTTTGATATTTCTTTGGCCATTTGCTCCATTCATTATTATTACATAATGTTTTAATAGACATAAATAAAGCAAAATCATGATACTTTTTAGAATTAACAAATTCTTTAAAATCTTTCTTACGTTTATTAAAGTTCATAAACGCTTCTTTTAAACATAAAATTTTATTTTCAAACATTAAACTAAAAGATACTCTATCGTCGCCACCAAAGTTCATGCCATCACAGAATTCTTTAGTTAATAAACCTTCTTCAATTAACTCCTCTAGATCAATTAAGTAATAATTCATTGCATTACTTGAAACTGATTGATATGGTGAATCTCCATAACTTGTTGGTGATAATGGTAAAATTTGCCATAACTTCATTGATGCACCCTTAAGATAATCTACAAAGTTATATGCTTCTTTACCAACTGTACCAATACCATATTTACCTGGTAATGATGTGATATGAAGTAATACACCTGCTTGTCTATAACTCATAATGTCCTCCAAATATATAAATTAAGTAAAACGCTTACGTACTATATAATAATGCTTACACATATTAAAAATCAAGTACTTTTTAATTATTTTTAAAAAAGGAAACTTTTTGCTATATTCTACGAAAAAATTTCGAAAAAAGTAGCAAAAAATTTCGGTTTTTCGCTTGATTTATTTCTCTTTTCTAGTTACAATTAGGCAAAGGGGGATCCAATATGACAATTAAAGAACTTGCAGAAAAGACCCATTTATCGATTTCAACCGTTTCTAAAGCATTAAATAATCAAAAAGATGTTTCTGAAGAAACTAGAAGATTAGTTTTGGATGCAGCGAAAAAATTCGGCTATAAAACTAAAGAACAAAAGCAAATTGAACGTGATCACCATCGTTTTGTAGTCATTCATTCTAATATGGGTATCGTTGGAACAAATAGTGTTTTATATCCAGTAACTAAATCATTTACTATTGAAGCTAAAAAGTATAACACTGAAGTTATACTTTATGATATTACTGATGATTATGATTTTGATTTCAATAAATTTATGAAGAAAGGACAATATAGTGGTGCACTAATCCTAGGTGTAAATTCATTACACCCTGTAATGAAGCAATTAAATGATACTAAATATCCTATTGTACTTCATGATAATACAATAGTAAATGATTTAATAGGTAATATAGGGACAGACAATATCACTTCTCTTATTACTACAATAAATTATTTACATCAAAATGGACACACAAAAATTGCCTTTGTAGCAGGTGAAAAATCATCTTATGTAGCAACTGAACGCTCTGCTGGATATCTAATGGGACTAAGATTTAATGATTTAGCATATAATCCAAACTTAGTATATTGGGGTGATTTTAGTAAAAACACTGGCATTAGAGCTGCTGATTTTTTAGATAATAAAGATTTTACAGCAGTAGTATGTTCATCAGACCTTATAGCATTAGGTTTAATGGAACGTTTTAAAGAATTAGGTTATAAAATACCAGAAGATATTAGTATTACTGGCTTTGATAATTTTGAATTATCTAGCGATACTGATCCTAAGTTAACTACAATAAACCAGGATTTTAATAAAATAGGTAGAGATAGTTATCATTTACTAACAAATTTATTATTAAATAAATCACCTCAAAGAATTATATTACCAGGTGATTTAATAATTAGAGATTCAGTTAAAACTATTGAATAATTAACATATATTTAGTATTTTATATATAAAAGGGGGATATATATGTTGAAAGCAAATTATCATACACACACTAAGTATTGCAATCATGCTGGGGGATTAGCTAGTGATTATGCAGAAAGTGCAATAAAAAACGGGTTTAATGTACTAGGTATGAGCGATCATGCACCTCTACCACTTCCGTTAAAACAACCATCAGATATAACTTTTAGAAATATGTATATAGAAGAATTTTTAGATGGTTATTTAGTAGACGCTTATAATGCTAAAGAAAAATATAAAGATAAGCTTACTATGTATGTTGGTGTAGAAACTGAATATATTAAAGCTTACCATAAACATTATGAGTTTTTACGTTCTAAATTAGATTATATGATCTTAGGTATTCACTTCTTCTATATTGGTGATAAAAGAATTAATACTTATGGTGAGATTAATAAATCTAATATAATGGAATATGCTAAAGTAGCATGTGAAGCAATGAATACAGGTTTATACGATTATTTTGCACATCCTGATTTATTCTTTATACAATATAAAAATGAAGATGGTAATATTGTCTGGGATGAATTATGTGATAAAGCATCTAGAATAATGATTGAATGTGCTATTAAAAATAATGTATATTTAGAGATTAATGCTAATGGTCCTAATAACTCTCGTAGATTCGGTTATTGTGAAGACTTCAATTGGTTATATCCAACATCACACTTTTGGTCAATAGTTAAAGAATATCCAGAAGCTAAATGTATAATTGGTAGTGATGCACATAATCCTGATTCATTAGTTACTAGTGATACACCTAAAATTATAGAATTTGTTAATAAGTTAGGTATTAAAGTAGAAGATTATTTAAAAGAGTATAAGTAAACAAAAAGATTAGATTCTCAGTTGAGTCTAATCTTTTTGTTTTAAATTTATTAATCTAGAATTAATATAAATATTTAAATTAAAATACAACAGATAAATGCTAATAATGTTTCTTATTTCGCTAAATTATTTAACTAATTTAAATGTTTGTTCTATAGCAAAAATAATATTTTGTTTTACAACTAATGTTTCGCCATTATCTTTAATTTCATAAACCATTCTTATTACAAGAGTATCACCAGTGTTAGCACCAATTAGCACAACATAGCAATTATCTTCTATTGTATATTTTTCAATTGTGATTTTTTCTTCTTGACCATTAATTTTTTGTTTGTTTTCTACAGTGCCATTTGTCTTAAATGTAAGGTATACATATTCGCCATCTAAAATAGGTTTATTTTTCCCGTTAATGACATTTTCAACTAACACGTATGTTTTATCATTCTCTTTGCTTTCTTCGTTTGTAGGGTTTTTATTACAAGCAATTAACATGAATGTAAGCAATAATGTTAGCAATAATGTTGTAATTTTTTTCATTTTTAATAATCTCCTATTTTTTATAATTATTTAATTCTTATTTTAAATTCATAACATAAGCTGTGACTATGCTAAGTTGTTTATATCGCAAAACTAGCAAACACACGCTTTAAAACGTATTTAAATGATAATGTATGCTAAGTTGTTTATATCGCAAAACTAGCAAACACAATGGTAGTATCGTTTAGATTAAGTGTGGTATGCTAAGTTGTTTATATCGCAAAACTAGCAAACCATCGAAATCCCAGCATCCCATTAATTTAGGTATGCTAAGTTGTTTATATCGCAAAACTAGCAAACT
>SAMEA103957793__coassemble_234_pt1 | contig 17460 bp, 16 predicted proteins | sample SAMEA103957793__metabat2_high_PE_005 | metagenome-assembled genome bin SAMEA103957793 (sample SAMEA103957793) | gut metagenome | biome: gut; material: feces | host: Canis lupus familiaris | collected 2014 | reverse complement strand
ATATAAAATCTACTTTTATTGTATTTATTAATTTTTTAAGTCAGGCAAAGTTGGGAATTTAAAGAACCTTTTTTTATGTATAATTTTAATATAAAATATCAGTTATAGCTTAATTTAACTTAAATATTTAAGCCACAATTAGACTGTATTTTAATAATTTTATAAATAAAAACGTATGAAAATATAAAAATTGTGGTAAAAACTTAAAGATTAATCTCTTTTTAAGTTTGAAGTTGTATATACATTATGATATAATGTACTGTAAAACTAAGATCCATAGAAGGAGAGTGAGTTATGGACAAAAAACTAAAATTGTATGAGATATTTGCTATATTATTAGGGGCAATTATTGGTTGGGGTTGTTTTATGCTACCAGGTGAGAAGTTCTTACCTAATTCTGGCGTAATTAGTACATCTTTAGGATTATTCTTTGGTACATTATCTATAGTTATAATTGAAAGAAGTTATAGATATATGATGATGCAGGATATCAATGAAGGTGGAGAGTTTTCTTTTACACTAAAATTCTTAGGTAAAGATCATGCTTTTATTGTAGGTTGGTTCTTATCTTTAGCATATATTAGTCTAATACCATTAAATGCTATAGCGTTTCCTTTAGTGTTTGACAAAATTAGTCCTGGTATACTTAACTTTGGTTATTTATATACGATTGCTGGACAAGAAATCTACGTAGGACAGATATTAGTTTCTTTAATTATTATATTGTTCTTTATGTTACTTAATATTAGAGGTATTAAAAACTCTGGTAAGGTACAAACAGTTATAATATTCTTATTAGTAATATCTGTAGTTGTCGTTAGTTGTGGTATGTTTATTACTGCAGACTATGATAAATTCTATCATGCTTATGTAGAAGGTTATAAATTTGACTTTAAGGAAATAGCAGTGGTATTTGCTATTACACCATTCCTATTTATAGGATTTGATGCAATACCTCAATTAATTAACGATATGAATATATCTCGTAAAATGGCATCAAATATTGCTTTAATTACTTTATTTGCTGGTATGGCTACATATATTTTAATGAATTTATGTACAGCCTTAGCATTTACACCTGGTGAAGTAAATGGTCTTAACTGGGCGTTAGGTAGTGCAGTGTTTGACCATCTAGGAAAAGTAGGTTTTGTTTTCTTAGTTATTGCGTTAGCTGGTGCAGTTAGTGGAGGTATTAATGGCTTCATGATTTGTGCTACAAAGTTAACTTCATCAATGACTAAAGCAGAATTACTACCAAAGGTATTAAATAAAGAATCTAAGCGTGGTACTAATTATATTACTATTATAATTATATCAGTTATAGCTTTTATTGGATGTTTCTTTGGCCGAAATGTAGTTGTTTGGATTGTTGATATGTGTTCCTTTGGTGCTGCAGTTACATATTTTTATGTATGTTTAATTACTTTACTAAAGGCAGAAAAGAAGAGTATAAAAGTATTTGCACTTTTAGGTACATTACTAAGTTTACTTTTTATTTGTTTATTATTAATCCCTGCATCTCCTGCCTTCTTAAGCAAGCAAGCTCTAATTTGTCTTGGCGCATGGATTTTATTAGGGGGAATTTTCTTTATTAGGCTCAAAGTTTTACAAAAAAGAACTACAAATTAATTTTCAAGGAGGTCACAACAGTGAAGGTTCTTATTGTTGGTGGTGTTGCTGGTGGTGCTTCAACAGCTGCTAGAATTCGTAGATTAGATGAACAAGCAGAAATTATTATGTTTGAAAAAGGTCCTCATGTATCTTTCTCAAATTGCTGCTTACCTTATAAATTAAGTAACACTATCGAAAATTATGATGATTTAGTATTAATGGATCCAGTTGTATTCAAGAAACAATACAACATTAACGCTCGTGTAAATAACGAAGTTGTTAAAATCAACCGTTTAGAAAAGACGGTAGAAGTATTAGACTTAACTACTAATAAAACTTATACTGAATCATACGATAAATTAGTTTTAGCTCCAGGTGCTAACGCATTAGTTCCACCTATCAAAGGTATTGAAACAGCTAATACATTTATCGTTAAAAATGTTGTAGATATTACTAAGTTAAATGAATTCATTAAAAAAGATACAGTTAAGAAAGTAACTGTTATTGGTGGTGGATTCATTGGTTGTGAAACTGCTGAAAACTTAGTAGAAGCAGGTTATACTGTTTCTTTAGTTGAAGCTGAGAAACAAATTCTAAAACCTTTCGATTATGATATGGTTCAAATTTTACACAAAGAAATGTTAGATAATGGTATTAATTTAGTATTAGCTGACAAAGTTGTTGCTTTTGAAGGTAACAATGTTGTATTAGAATCAGGTAAGGTCATCGAAGGTGATGCTGTAGTATTAGCTATTGGTGTACGCCCTGACACTAAATTAGCAGAAGAAGCAGGCATTGAAGTAAATGCTAGAAAAGCTATCGTTACTAACCAAAATTATGTAACTAGTGATCCTAACATTTATGCAGTTGGTGATGCTATTATGGTACATAATGCTTTATTAAATAAAGAAGTTCATTTACCATTAGCTGGTCCAGCTCAAAAACAAGCACGTCAAGCTGCTAACCATATGTATGGTCAAGCTTCTCATAACACTGGTTATATCGGTTCAAGCTGTATCCGTGTATTCAACTACAATGGTGCATCTACTGGTTTAACTGAGAGAGATTGTATTGCTAACGGATTAAATTATGATGTAGCATACGTTATCCCTCAAGATAAAGTAGGTTTAATGCCAAATAACTACCCATTACACTACAAATTAATTTTTGAAGTACCTACAGGTAGAGTATTAGGTTGTCAAGCTATTAGTAAAGGTGAAGCTTGTAAACGTGTTGATATCGTTGCTACATTAATTAAATTTAATGGTACAGTTTACGATTTAGCTGACTTAGAATTATGTTATGCTCCACCATTCTCAACTGCTAAAGATGCTGGAAATCATGCTGGTTTAGTAGCATCTAACTTATTAGCAGGTACTTTCAAACAAGTTAGAGTATCAGAAGTACGTAACTTAGTAGAAAATGGTGCATACATTATTGATGTAAGAGAAAAGCATGAATATGATTTAGCTCATATCAAAGTTGCTCATAATATTCCATTAAGTGAATTAAGAGATCGTTTAGATGAAATTCCAACTGATCGTCCAGTTTACTTACACTGCCGTAGCTCTCAACGTAGCTACAATGCATGCCGTTGTTTAATCGGTCATGGATTTACAAATGTTTATAATATTCAAGGAAGCTTCTTAGGAATTTCTTTCAATGAATATTTCAATGATGTTACTGAAAAAAGAGAATCTATCTTAACAGATTACAATTTTAATTAATAATTAAATATAGGAGTTATAAAATGTTTAAAGTTTTTAAAGACAAAAGACATTTCATAGAATTTTGCTGTGGTTTAGCATTAATTCTAGCTATGATCTTATTTGTTACATTCAGATATGATGCAACTAAACAAGCATCAATGTTCTTACGTATGTTAGCTGGTTCAATTATCGGTTATGGTTTAGCTCGTGCTGCATTTGGTTTTGCTGGTTCAGTAAATAGATCTTATAATACTGGTTCTACAAAATTAATGAAAGCTTTAGCGGTATTATTCTTATTAGGTGCTATTGTTACTTTCTTCGCTGTATTAGGTGGCAAATTACCTTCTTCATTATCTCATAAACCTTTAAATTATGGTTTAATCGTTGGTGCTACATTATTCGGTTTTGGTATGGCATTTACAGTATGTTGTGCTTCTGGTGTTTTAACAGATTTAGCTGAAAGCCCATTAAAAGCATTAACTGTATTATTCTTCTTCTGTGGTGGTGCTTTCTTAGGTTTAGGCTTAGAGAAGCAATCTTGGATGGAATGGTATAAGAAACCAATCTTCGGTATTGAAGGTTTCAAAGATGGTGTTAACTTCACTGATATGATTTCTTCAAAAGAAAATCCTAATTTATTTGGTTCTGCATTAATCGGTTTATTATTCACTGCAATTTTAGTAGCAGTAGTAATCGTATTAGCTGATTTATATGAAAGAAGACGTAAAGCTAAAGGTACTTATGTTGGTTGTGGTTCTGAAATCGCTCAAGAAGAAGAAGCAGCTACTCATATTAAAGATGAAAATGCTGGTGTTGAATTATTCTACACTACATTCGTTAAACCTTGGTCATTAATGAAAGGTGCTGTTGTTATCGCTTTAGGTTATGCAGTATTAATGTTTGGTTTAAAACAAGGTTGGGGTGTTTCTGGTCCATTAGGACAATGGTTCGCTAGATTAATCCATTTATTTGGTGTAAGTGCTGAATCAATTAAGAACTTCTCAGGTGTTGATGTAACAACTAAGTTCTTCGATCAAGCTATGTATATTCAAGATTTATCAATCTTCTTAGGTGCATTAATTGCATTCTTATTAGCTGGTAACTTTACTAGAAATGTAAAATCTTGGTTATTTAATCCATTAGAAATCATCCTTTATGCAGTTGGTGGTATCTTATTAGGTATCGCTATCAATATCGCTGGTGGATGTAATGCTGGTGGTTTATTCACTCCAATCGCTCAATACTCATTATCAGGTTGGATTTACCTAGTATGTATCATTATTGGTGGTTTTGCTGGTAACTTTGTAAGAAAGCATTTCTTAAAAGCTTGTAAAATTCAATAATAGTTAATATATGATATCTATCATCAAAAGGTGATAGATATCATTTTTTTGTTATTAATATTTTGCTATAATTAGATTAAGGAAGTGTTATAAATGTTGATTTTAGAACTAGGGTTTATATTAGTAGTTGGTTTAGTTATTTCACTACTTTTAGAAAAAATTAAAATACCAGGATTAACAGGTTTGATTATCTTTGGTATTTTAATAAGCAGTATAGTTAGTCCTGAGTTGAAGAATATAAGTCCTATATTACGACAAATAGATTTAATAATAATATTAACGAGAAGTGGATTATCTTTAAATATTAATAATCTTAAAAAGGTAGGATTGCAAGCTATATTAATGTGCTTTATACCTGCTACATTTGAGATAGTTGGAACACTTATAGGTGGTTATTATTTACTGCACTTAAGTATAGCTGAGTCACTATTATTAGGGGCAGCACTAGCAGCAGTTAGTCCTGCTGTTATAAGCCCTAGAATGATTAACTATATTAATAATAAATTAGGTACTAATAAAAATATACCAGAGTTAATATTAGCAGGATCATCAGTAGATGATATATTCTGTATTATTTTATTTTATGTTTTTTTAGGATTAGTTCAAAACAATAGTTTTGACTATCTATCAATAATACAAATACCAACATCAATAATTCTTGGTGTATTGGTTGGTTTAATAATAGGATTTATATTAATTTATATTTTTAAACATATTAAATTAAATAACGTAAGTAGTACTATTATTATCTTAGGATTGTCTTTTATTTTAGTAGCATCTGAAGAATTATTAAAACCATATATTAAGATAAGTATGTTATTATCAGTAATGGTTATTGGTATGGTACTCTTAATAAAAGATAAAGATAAAGCTAAAGAATTAAGTAATTCATATAATAATTTATGGAGTATATTTCAAATATTTTTGTTTGTATTAGTCGGTGTAGCAGTAGATTTTAGTACGCTATCTAATGTTGGATATATTATTTTAACACTAGTGATTGGTCTATCATTTAGAGTTCTTGGTGTACTTATATCTATTTCCATGACTAAACTAAATTATAAAGAAAAAATATTTGTAATACTAGCTTATCTACCTAAGGCTACAGTCCAAGCCTCAATTGGTGGTATAGCCTTAAGTGTTGGCCTAAATTGTGGTGGCGTCGTTTTAGCAGCCTCTGTCATATCAATCCTAATTACTGCTCCTATTGGTGCATTATTATTAGATAACTTATCTAATAAATTATTAACTAAAGAAGAAATAATAACTAGTGAGGACAAGTAGCATCCTCACTTTTAAACTATTATTGCTAATTATTATCGTTAGAGATATACCATTATATGTTAAAAAATAGTATAATATAATGTAATGTAGATTTTTATAGAAAGAGGTGTTTTTGATGAAACCATTAAGTAGTCAATATTTTGAAGTCTTGAGAAAAGATTTTCCAACTAAGGATGCATGCTTAACAGAACTAATCAACCTAGAGGCCATTTTATCTTTGCCAAAGGGTACAGAACATTTTATGAGTGACCTACATGGTGAATACGATGCATTTAGACATATATTAAATAACTGTTCAGGTGTTATTAAAGAAAAGATAGACGCCATCTTCACATCATGGTATGAAGAAGAACGCCTTGAGTTAGCAACGCTAGTATATTATCCTAAAGAAAAGATGGAATCATTAAAGAAAGAAAAAGTATTAGATAATACATGGTATCATAATACTTTAATTAACTTAGTACAGTTAGCTTCATTTGTATCAAGTAAATATACAAGAAGTAAAGTAAAGAAAGCTATTAATCCTAAATATCAATATATAATAGATGAATTATTACATACAAAAGATAATACAGAAAGTAATATTAAACAATATTTTGAAAATATTATTACTTCAATTATTAGAAATAAAGCTAGTGAAGATTATATTATAGAATTAGCTAGAATTATAAAAGTATTATCAGTAGACCACTTACACGTAGCTGGTGATATTTACGACCGTGGTGCATATCCTGACAAGATAGTTGATTTATTACAAACACATCATTCCCTTGATTTTCAATGGGGTAATCACGATATTCTATGGTTTGGTGCAGCTCGTGGTATTCCTGCTTGTGTATTAACTGTATTATATAATAATTTAAAATATAATAATTATGAATTATTTGAAAATTCATATGGTATTAGTTTAAGAAGATTAATGAATTATTCTGAAGCTATTTACTCTAGCTGTGATAATGTAATTAGTCCTATCCTAAAAACTTTATTAATTCTATTATTAAAGGTAGAAGGTCAAATTATAATGCGTAACCCTAGCTTTAATCTAAATGATCGTTTAGTTTTAAATAATATTGATTTAGATAAAGGTATCTATAGATTTAATGGTAAGGAATATGAATTAAAAGATAAATATATCTTAAATATTAATAAAAATAATCCATATCAAATAAATGATTTAGAGCAAAATATTATAGATACTCTTTGTGTTGATTTTATGAATAGTATAAGATTACAAAATCATATTAGTTTTTTAATAGATAATGGTAGTGTATATAAGACATTTAATAATAATTTAATATTCCATGGTTGTATCCCTATTAATCCAGATAAGACCTTTAAAGAAGTAGATATTTTAGGTGAAAAGTTTAAAGGTAGAGAATACTTGAAACGTGTAGATTATTTAATTAGACATATATACTATGAAGATTTTACACAAAAAGAATCTGATTTTATGTATTATTTATGGTCTGGTTTTGATTCTACATTCACAGGACGTGTATATAAGACTTTTGAATTATTATTCTTAAGTGATAAAGAAGTACAAAAAGAACCACGTAATGAATATTATAATCTGCGTGATGATGAAGAAGTTTGTGATATGATTTTAAAAGAATTTAAATTAAATCCTAAAACTTCACATATTATCAATGGTCATTTACCTGTAAAAACTATTAAGGGTGAGTCACCTATTCTAGCTAATGGTAAACTTATTATTATTGATGGTGGATTCTGTAAAGCTTACCATAAAACTACAGGTATTGCCGGTTATACTTTAATTTATAATTCACATGGTTTAAGAATTAAAGCTCATAATGAATTTACTTCATTAGATGAAGTAATTAAGAATAATGATGATATAATATCTAGTTCAACTATTATAGAAACTTCTAAACGTCGTTTATTAGTTAGAGATACTGATAATGGTAAAATCATAGAAGGATTTGTTAATGGTTTAACCTCACTACTAGAATACTATAATAAGAGAACATTTTAAGGAGCATAAATATGAAAAGATTAATAAGTGCGGAAGCTTCTATAGTTAAACAAGCAACAAGAGATGAATTGTTCGAAATGATTCGTTTAAGTGAAGGCAGATGTATATTAAGCGAAAATATAGTTGAAGCTATGCCTATTTTATATGATGTATCTAACTCAGAGATAGCTAAAGCTATGGGTGCAGATATGATTTTATTAAATTTTTATGATTTAGATAAGAATTTTGTAGCAGGACTACCTAAAACAGATAATCCTATTGCTTTAATTAAAGATTATACAGGTTTACCTGTAGGAATAAACTTAGAACCTGTTGATTTTAGTCTAGAATTAAAAGAAGAAAGAACCTCTATAGCAACTGGTAGACAAGCTACTAAAGAAAACTTTATAAAAGCTAATAAATTAGGGGTAGACTATATTTGTTTAACCGGTAATCCTCAGGTAGGTGTATCTAATCATAGTATTTTAGCTGCAATTAAGTTATGTAAAGAAAACTTTAATGGCTTAATTATAGCTGGTAAGATGCATTCTAGTGGTATTAGTGAAAACTTACTAGATGAAGAATTATTAGGTTCATATATGGATGCTGGTGCTGATATTATTTTATTACCTTCATTAAATACTATTCCTGGCATTAGTGAAGATAGTTTAAGAAAAGCTGTAAGCTTTATTCACTCTAAGGGTAAGTTAGCCTTAGGTGCAATAGGCACAAGTCAAGAAGGTAGTGATGAACATACTATTCGTGAGATTGGTTTAAGTAACAAACGTATTGGCTTTGATATTTCTCATATTGGTGATACAGGATACTTCGGTATTGCTATACCTGAAAATATCATGGCATTAAGTATAGCTATAAAGGGAAGACGACATACATATAGACGTATGGGATTGTCAGTTAAAAGATAATATATGAAGAAATATATAATAACAGGTGTAGTAGTATTTCTCATTGTTGTCATAGCTAACTCGTTTATATTCTTAAATAAGGTAGATCCTGTTATTATCTTAACTAATGCATTCTTTTGTGTAATTATTTGTGCTGTAGTGGTAAGTTTTTTCTCAGTATTAGTAAGATTCTTACCTAAGAAATTATTTAGATATGATAATATTTTGTTTAGAACTTATAAGTGGGAAGAAAAATTCTATAACTTCTTACATATAAAGTCATGGAAAGAAAAAATTCCAGAAATGGGTAAAACTGGTGGTTTTGCTAAAAACAAGGTGGATAAACCGAAAGATAAAGAATACTTAGAAAAGTTTTTACAAGAGAATTGTATTGCTGAATTCATACATGTTAATTCAGTAATCTTTAATGGGTTGTTATTTATATTCTTACCTGTAGAATATCATATAACTATTGGTATACCTATCTTTTTATTAGCTGGTTATTTAAATATATTACCAGCATTTGTACAAAGATATTTAAGACCTAAATTATTAGTATTATATAAGCATGCAATAAGATTAGAAGAAAGAGCTAAGAAGAAAGCAATGCTTAGTGAGGAGAAAGAAAAATGCGACAATATTTAGATTTATGTCAATATATTCTAGATAATGGGATTAAAAAAGATGATCGTACTAATACTGGTACAATATCAGTATTTGGTTATCAAATGAAGTTTAATTTAGAAGAAGGATTTCCTTTATTAACTACTAAAAAAGTACATTTAAAGAGTATTATTCATGAATTATTATGGTTCATAAGTGGTAGTACTAATATTAAGTATTTAGTAGATAATGATGTTAGAATTTGGAATGATTGGCCATATGAAACATTTAAGAAATCAACAGACTATAATGGAGAGACAATAGAAGAATTTGCACTAAAAATTAAAAATGATGATGCTTTTGCTGCTAAATATGGTGAGTTAGGTCCTGTATATGGTAAACAATGGCGTGATTTTGATGGTGTAGATCAATTAACTAATTTAATTAATGATATTAAAACTAATCCAACATCTAGAAGACTAATTATTAGTGCTTGGAATCCTAAAGATGTTCCATATATGGCACTACCTCCATGTCATGCTTTTATGCAATTTTATGTTGTTGATGATAAATTATCATGTCAACTATACCAAAGAAGTGGTGATGTGTTCTTAGGTATTCCATTTAATATTGCTTCATATTCATTATTTACAATGATGATAGCCCAAGTTTGTGGACTAAAGGCGGGTACATTTGTTCATACTATAGGTGATGCACATATTTATTTAAACCACTTAGATCAAGTACATACACAATTACAAAGAACACCACGTAAGTTACCAAACATGGTAATTAACCCTAATGTTAAATCTATATTTGATTTTAAATATGAAGATTTTACTTTAGAAGATTATGATCCATATCCATTAATTAAAGGCAAGGTGGCAGTATGATAAAATTAATTTGGGCAATGGATGAGAATAGATTAATTGGTAAAGATAATCTAATTCCTTGGCATTGTAAAGAAGATTTATTATATTATAAAGAACAAACTAAGGGACAAACAGTTCTTATGGGAGAAGCTACATATGATTCTTTAAAAGGTTATTATAAAGATAAACCTTTACCATATGGTAAGATTTATGTTGCTAGTTTAAGTGATAGAGAATTTACTGATGCTATAAAGGTTAGTAATTTAGTTCATTTTTTAGAAAATAATAATGAAGAGTTATTTGTTGTTGGTGGAAGAACTATTTATAAAATAGCATTACCATATGCTGATATGCTATATATTTCTATTATTAAGGGTAAATACGAGGGCAATGTTTATTTTCCAGAGTTCAATCTAGAAGATTATAAATTAATCTCTAGAAATGAAACTGAAAAAGTAATCTATCATATCTATAAAAAATAGGAGTAATTATGTTAGTTATATTCATATTGTTGTTATTTACAGGTTTATATAGTTATTTATATAGTTTATTAAATTTAGGTAGTCTATGGTACATTTTATTATATGTATTCTTAGGATTATTAACATCTATTGTTGGTTTTATATTATTATTCTTAGTAATAATACTAATATTTTGGTTTGTTCCATACAATAATAAATTTAAACATCGTGTTGCATGGTATATAGTAGATTTTATTAAATTTTTCTGTCGTATAAAAGTAAATGTAATAGGTAAGGAAAATATTCCTACATCTACATTTGTAGTATATGCTAACCATAAATCAATGTTAGACGTTGTAATTATATATGATATCTACAAAACTATTATGTCAGCTGTTGCTAAGGATAACTTATATAAAATTAAACCATTAAAAGTTATAATGGATGAATTTCAAGTAGTACCTTTAAATAGAGAAGATGATAAAGAAGGGGCTAAAGCTATCATTAGAGCTATTAAACTAGTTAAGGGTGGCTATAATATGATGATCTTCCCTGAAGGTGGAATTAAATCTAGAGAAATAGAAACAATGGTTAATTTAAAACCTGGTGCCTACAAATTAGCTACAAAAGCTAATGCGTTAATCTCACCTGTAAGTATTGTTGGTTCATCTAAGTTATCTAAAAATGCTCCATTTAAGAAAACTAAAGTTAATGTAGTTATTCATAAACCTATTGATAGTGATTTCTATAATAGTTTAAATACACATGAGCTAGGAGAATATGTAGGCTCTATTATTGATAAGGGAGTACTAGAAAATCCTGTTAAATAAAGGTGATAAATTTGGAAATATTTTTATTTACATTATTTATAATTTTAAGTATAAGTTTAATAGTGCTTGTTGCATATTATATGCATAAGCACTATAAAAGACAAAGACATAATCAAATATGTCAGAAAGTTATAAATAATTTTGTTAAAAGAAAACCTGAATCTTTATATTATGAAGATGATGATGAAATTAATATTTTAAATAGTGATTCACATGTTGAATCATTGTTTGATCCCAAATCTACTTATGATTTTTATTGTTCATTAGGTAAGAATGTTGACAATCAAATACATTATTATTTCAAAGTTATAGATAATAGATCTAAACATGATATTACTATCTACGATAGATATAATATTTATAGAAGAACACGTAATAATCATAAGAAGAAAATTAGAAATATTCAAAGTTTTATTGACTTTGTTCCTGAAAAACCTCACTATGTTAAAGTATTAATCATTAATCCCAATGCTAGTGCAATACTAAAGTATCATAATGTAGGTGAGTTTCATATTGTAGATTATTTTCATCGTTTATATGGAATACATATAATTCCATTAGAAAAAATAATAACTGATTCAGAGTTATTAGAGGAAATAAGATAATGTTTTATTATGATATATTAGAATTTGATAAAGTGAGAGACATTTTAGCAAGTTATTCTAAAACTATCTACGGTAAAGAATTAGCCTTAAATATATGTGCTAAATCTAATATTGATGAAGTTAACGAAATGCTTGATGAAACGGAAGCTGCTAATCAAATTATATTAAGATATAATGATTTAACATATGATAATTATGAAAATGTATATGATTATCTTATGTTAGCAAGTAAAAATGGTGTATTAGAACCAGACAATTTCTTGTTAATTCTTAATCTTATAACAAGCTATAATCAAATTAAGAGTTATTTAGAAAATTTTGATGATATTAATACTAAACCATTATTAAAATATTTAAGCAATAATTTAGATTTTACTAAGTTACGTTCTAGTATCACTTTAGCTATTTCACGTGATGGTAAAGTACTAGATCAAGCTAGTAAGGAATTATTTCAAATTAGAAGAAAACTTAGTCAAGCTAATAATAAGATAAGACAAAGTTTAAATTCTATAATGCAACATGAAGCTAATAAATTACAAGATTTATTAATTGTTGTTAGAAATAATCGCCTATGTTTACCAGTTAAGGCTGAATATAAAAATTCATTTAAAGGTATCTTACATGATGTATCACAAACTAATACAACATGTTATATAGAACCTGAATCAGTTATTGAATTACAAAATGCTTTAAATGAGTTAGAAGTAGCTGAAAAGAATGAAATTAAGGCTATCTTAACTAACTTATCATTATTAGTTAGTGCTAATAGTGAACAATTAACTGAGGCATTGGATGCTTTATCAATGTTAGATCTAATCTTTAGTAAAGCTAGATACGCTGGTCAAACATTTAATAGACCTAAATTATCAACTGATTATAGTTTTAATTTAATAGATGCACGTCATCCATTAATTAAAAGAGATATATGTGTACCTATCTCTATTAAAATGAGTAATAATGATTCTACAATTATTATTACAGGTCCTAATACTGGTGGTAAGACTGTTACATTAAAGACAGTGGGATTATTATCTATTATGGTCCAATGTGGTATGTTTGTTGACGCTAAAGAGTCATCTGTTTTCCATGTATTTGATAATATTATGGCGGATATTGGTGATGATCAGTCAATTAAAGAATCATTATCAACATTTAGCTCACATATTACTAAAGTAATAGGTATTTTAAACACTGATTTATCTAATTCATTAGTATTATTTGATGAGTTAGGTAGTGGTACTGACCCTAAGGAAGGTAGTGCCCTTGCTATAGCTATTATTGAAGGTTTAAGAAATAGATGTGCTAAATGTATCACTACAACTCACTATATTGATTTAAAGAATTATGCTTATAATACTAAAGGTATTGTTAATGCTTCAGTAGAATTTAATACAGAAACATTAAAACCTACATATCGTTTATTATTAGGTGTACCAGGTGAAAGTAATGCATTATTAATTGCTGGTAATTTAGGTATGCCACTAGATATCCTAGATATGAGTAATGATTATGTTAGAAATAATAATGTTTGTGATTCTAATATTAAGGATTATGAGAATAAATTAAGAGAATTAAATTCTAAAGAGGAAGAGTTAGATAACTTAATTAATCATTATAAAGTAAAAAATGATGAAGTTATTAAAGAAAAACGTAATCTTGAAGTTATGCGCTCTAAATATATTAGTGATGCTAAAAGAGAAGCATCAAAAATTATTGATGACTCTAAAGCTGAAGCTAATTCTATTCTAAAAGAATTAAAAGAACTTAAGAATAAGGCAGATTTAAAAACACATGAATTAGCTAAACTTAGTCATGATATTAGTAATTTAGATGTTAAAGCTAAAGAAGAACAACTATTTAATGAAGAATTAAAAGTAAATGATTATGTATTTATTAAATCATATGAAAAGACTGGTATTATAACTAAAGTTAAAAAGAATCGTTATGAAGTTAACTTTGGTATGTTTACTATGGACTTTAAGCGTGATGATCTAGTTAAAACAGTTAAACCTAAAGAAAAGAAAGAACCTAAACGTCAAGTTAGTGGTTATAATAGTGTTTCTGGGGCTTCATTTAAATTAGATTTACGTGGTAAACGTTATGAAGAAGTGAAAGATTTAGTAGAAGAATTCATTGATAAAGCTTGTTTATCGAATTTTAATGAAGTAACTATAGTTCATGGATTTGGTACAGGTGTAGTTCGTAATAGAGTGTTAGAAGTTTTAAAGAATAATCCTAATGTAAAAAGTTACCGTTTTGGTAAGGAAGGAGAAGGTTTAAATGGTGTAACCATTGTAACCTTAAAGTAATGAAATATTATTTAATACTTCCATATTGTGATTATGTTGGTGACTTAAGTGATGGTGTAGTGGTTGCTGTAGATGGTGGTGTAAACTACTGTTTAAAGCATAATATACCATTTACTTATGCTCTAGGTGACTTTGATTCTATAGGTGAGGAAGCTAAATCTAGTATGGAATCATTAAATGTTAATATTATTAGATTACCTAGAGAAAAAGATGATACAGATACAGAGTATGCTATAAAACATTTTGGAATTAGTAATACTTATATAGCATATGGTGGAATAAACGGTAAACGTATAGAACATTTATTTGCTAATGCAAGACTTACTATGAAATACAATATTACGTTTATTGATTCTATTTCTATCTTAGGTAGAATTCTAGAATATATGACATTTACGAATTTAGATTATAAATATATAAGCTTTTTTGCTGAAAAAGATAGTGTATTGAGTTTAAATAATTTTAAATATAATTTAGATAATTATAAGCTTTCTGAATTGGATAATTTATGTATATCTAATGAACTTAATAAAGGTGCTAACCTATCTTTTCAAGGTAAGGGTATATATATACTAAGTAAAAGTGATAATTAATAGAAATATATAGAAATTACAGGAGTAGTTTCTATATATTTTTATTATTACTTGAAACTATTTTCATAAAAGTTTATAATAGTTATGTCATAGGGGAGCCAGTAGGCTGAGAGGAATAAGATTCGACCCTTGACCTGATCTAGGTAATGCTAGCGAAGGGAATGATAAAATATCCTTTTTAGCATTGTCCTAAACGGACATTTTTTTATTTTTGGAGGATTTATGAAACAAAAGTTTACAACCAGAGTCCTTGCGGAAGTAGCTATATTTGCAGCTTTAGCGTTTGCACTTGATGCACTTCAAGGAGGAATTTGGAAGGGTGTATTCCCTAATGGTGGTTCTATTGGTTTAGCAATGGTTCCTATCTTCATCATTTGTTACAGAAGAGGTTTACTTGCAGGTTTAGCATGTGGTTTCTTATTAAGTATTGTACAAATGATTCCAGGTATCTATATTATTAATGCAGGTGGTTTAGATAATCCATTCTTAAAGGTAGCTGGTCCATTCATTCAAGTTATGTTAGACTATGTATTAGCTTATACAGTTGTAGGTCTAGCAGGCGTATTTAGTAAAAAATATCTATCTAATCCAAGTAAAGGTATGGCACCACTTTTAGTAGGTGTTACTTTAGGTGGTTTATTAAAATATGCTTGTCATGTAATTGCTGGCTTATTATTCTGGCCAGGGGAAATATTTGGTATTTCAGGTGCTGGATATTCATTTGTATATAATGGCTTATATCAAATACCTAATATTGTAATTTCTATTATTTTAATGGTATTAATAGCTAAGTTTTATCCATCTATTTTAGTACCAAAAGATTTAGAGGTAAGTGTAAATGAATAAGAAGATATTAAATTATATTTTAATTTTATTATCAGTAGTATTATTAGGTATTTCTATTTATTATTTTGCAACTTCATTCTCATTTTATCAAGATGAGTATGGTACAGATATTAGCTTTGATAATGATCAAATGGTATTAATGTTATCAGCAGTAGTATTATTAATTTTCTCTATTTATAAATTAGTAGCTGATAACAAAAATACTTTCAATAAAGATAGTGTATATATCTCATTTGGTATTATATCTATCGTAAATTCATTATATGATTTTGGTGCATTCTTTAAAGCTATTGCTAAAGAAAAACCAGTACTAGAAAACCTAGATTACTGTTTATCAGGAATTGTTTTTGGTGTATTATTTGCTTATATTTTAGTAAGTTATTTACTAGAAAGTAAAAAGAATAAAACAATATAATATTAATTGCTATAGTATATTACTATAGCTTTTTTGATTATGGTAATTTTATGTGAAATATTGGGAAATTATGTTATTTAAAGTAATTACAGCATAAAAGAGTTATTATATAATCATAATAAGATACAAGTATAGAGTTATCACTTTATAAATTTAAATGATATTTGCATTCCTATTATAAAATTATAAAATTTATTAGGAGGATAGCTATTTAAATAGCATAATTAAAAAGTATGTTTAAAAGTTTATTACTTGGCCTTGTTTTATCATTGGCATCATTGTCTGTTACATATGATAATAACAAGACATTACAATATGAAACAAAGGTTGTTGATGAAGAAGAAATAATGAATGACTTACCTCAGAGTGACTCACCAATTTTCTATATTAGTAGTAATATTGGATTATCTAATTATTTTATTGAAGATGATATTATTAATCTAAAAACATTGGGTAAATATAACTTTAAAGTAAATGATACAATATATGAAGGAAGTTTTATTGGTTCGAACTTAACGAGTTTTGAAGATGTTAATAATGAAATAGAAAGTATTATGAATTCAATAGAAAATAATTCGTATTTTGACTACAATCAAAATTTTAAAGAATCCAATGTTAATTATGATGGTTTATGGGAATATGTATCAGACAAAAAAATATATATTTATGTGATGACAAGGAACATTTTGGTAAAGCTACCGAATGGGAAAATGTTATAAAAATTTATAGTAAGGATTTGAAATCTCATTTATTTTCCATAACAACTCAATTATATTTATTACCAAACCAAGAAAATCACTCATTTAGAACGGATGGTGCTATTATTGATATTGACATTTTAAATGAAAAGTTAGTCGATGTAAGAGATTATGAACCTAAGACAAATCCTGTAAGTAGAAATGTTTCTTATGGATTTTCGTTTGGATCAACTATCAACAATGAAGGGTTCACTAACAGTATAAAAAATATTATAAAACTTTATATTTTGTTAGTTTTGTGTTAAGATTTACCTATAATAGGAGGAAGAATTTTTATGAACTATTATTAAGCTAAGACTGCATCTAAGATGCTAGGGGTTACAGCACAAACTTTAAGAAACTGG
>SAMEA103957793__coassemble_232_pt1 | contig 17724 bp, 15 predicted proteins | sample SAMEA103957793__metabat2_high_PE_005 | metagenome-assembled genome bin SAMEA103957793 (sample SAMEA103957793) | gut metagenome | biome: gut; material: feces | host: Canis lupus familiaris | collected 2014 | reverse complement strand
ACCCTTAGGGAGCAGATTTACAGTCTGCCGCGTTTAGCCTCTTCGCTACCCAACCAATTGCACAAAATAACGTGCTCATTTATTATACCTCAGTTATGTAACAAAAGTCAACAGCTATTTTTCTTTTTTTGAAATAATAGTTTTCTAATCATAAAATTAGTTTATAATCTTAATTATCTAATTAATAAAGTACTTTTTAGAATAATAAATTTAATTAAACAATATTCTATAATTAAAATAGCAACTTTTAATCGTTGCTATTTATATCTGATTCAAATTCTTCTAATATTTTTAATTCTTTTTTACTTAATGTTGGCTTTACACGTTTATCAAGTTCAAATGAAGAAAGCATAATTACTCTTTTACAAGTAACACACTCTAATTTTATATCAATGCCAGTTCTAATAACTTTCCATTGATTAGAGCCACAAACATGTGGCTTTTTAGTAAAAACTAATTGATTCATTTTATACATAATTCACCTCATGTTATAATGGTTTATTTTTAATATCTTTAAATTGACGTGGATATTTTAATGGAGTCTTCTTTACTTTTATAAAAGAATATAATGTTCTTTCTCCCATGTTTTGAGGTAATAAAAACTTATCTTCTTTTAAAAATTTCACTCCTAAAGTACTAAGAGCTGTAGAAGCTTCTGGTAACTCTGTTGCATCAGTTCCTTTTAATGCAATGAAAAAACCATTAGGCTTAACTAGCGGAATACATAGTTCTGATAAAACATTTAATCTTGCCACTGCTCTTGCTGTTGCTATATCAAAACTTTCTCTTTTGATTTTAGCATAATCTTCTGCTCTATAATGAAGAGCTTCTACATTGTCTAAGCCTAGTAATTTAATTAAATCATTTAAGAACTTAATTCTCTTATTTAAAGAATCTATTATTGTAACTCTTATACTAGGATTTAAAATAGCTAAAGGTATTGACGGAAATCCAGCTCCACTTCCTACATCAACTAAAGTCTTATTATTTAAATCCATACACTTACTTACCAAAAGAGAGTCATAGAAATGTTTTATGTAAACTTCTTCTTTTTCTGTAATTGCAGTTAGATTCATTACACTATTCATCTTTACTAAATATTCAAAATAAAGTTCAAACTTAGCTTCTTGATCAGGGGAAATATCAATATTAATATTTTTTAAATACTCTTTAAACACTATTTCATCATTCCTTCTAAATATATAATTAACACTGTTATATCAGCAGGATTTACACCACTTATACGTGTGGCTTGTCCTATTGTTTTAGGCATAATTTTCTTTAATTTTTCCCTTGCCTCTAAAGCAATATTTTTCACATCATCATAATTTATATTGCTTGGTATTTCCTTTTCTTCATAAAATCTCATTTTATGCGCTTGTTCTAATGTCTTTTTAATATATCCTGAATATTTTAATTCAATTTCAATTTGTTCAAAAACCTCATCAGATATTGATGAAATAACCTGATCCTCAGTTAACATATTTTTAATATCTTTATAATTAACTTCAGGTCTCTTTAATAAATATGCTATAGAAACACTTTCATTTACTATAGGTTTACCATAGTACTCATTGATTTTAGTAAGTTTAATTTTTATTGTATTAAATAAATCACTATACTCTTTAATTTGTTGTTTCTTTTCTAGTAAATGAGCATATTGTTCTTCACTAATTAAACCAACTTTATATCCATATTCTCTTAGTCTTAAATCAGCATTATCATGACGTATAATTAAACGATATTCAGCACGACTTGTTAATAATCTATATGGTTCTTTAGTACCCTTTGTAACTAAATCATCTATCATTACACCAATATATGATTCATCACGTTTTAAAATCAAAGGTTCTAGACCTCTAATTTTATTTGCAGCATTTATAGAAGCGATTAATCCTTGAGCTGCAGCTTCTTCATAACCACTAGTACCATTAATTTGACCAGCAGTAAATAAGTTTTGAACTAATTTAGTTTCTAGTGTAGGATATAGCTCTAGTGGATCAATTGAATCATATTCTATTGCATAAGCATATCTTTTTACACAACAATTTTCTAAACCTGGTAACATATGAAGCATTTTATCCTGAGACTCAACACTCATTGAAGTCGAAAAACCTTGTATATAAGTTTCATTTAATTCCATACTTTCAGGTTCAAAGAAAATTTGATGTCTTTCTTTATCACTAAAACGTACTATCTTATCTTCTATAGACGGACAGTATCTAGGACCTACACCTTCTGCTACACCACCATACATAGCACTATCAGTTAAATTTTCTAATATAAAATCATGTATTTCTTTTGTAGTATATGATAAATGACATGGAACATTTACACCCAATATAGAATTGAAACCTTCATCAAAACTAAAATGATTTGTTTCTTTATCACCTGGTTCTAAGGTTACCTTAGAAAAGTCTATTGAATCAGTATATATTCTTGCAGGTGTTCCTGTTTTAAGTCTTTGAATAGTAAATCCCAATTCTCTTAATTGATTACTTATATTATAACTTGTTCTTTGATTATCAGGACCTTCAGGTGTAATTACTTTTCCTCTAAGAATTCGACTATTTAAGTAAGTACCTGTAGTTAAAATTACAGACTTACCTAATAACTTAGTACCATCTTCTAAAATTACTCCCATACAAATATTATCTTTAACATATAAAGTATCAACTATAGCTTCTTTTAATTCTAAATTACTTACTTCTTTTAAATGTTTTAACATTTCTCTAACATATAGTAATTTATCTTCTTGGAATCTTAAAGCTCTAACAGCTGGTCCTTTAGATGAATTTAACATCTTAGTTTGAATTTGACATTTGTCAGCATTCTTACCCATATAACCGCCTAAAGCATCTATCTCACGAACAACAACACCTTTTGCAGGTCCACCAATTGATGGATTACAAGGCATTGAACCAACCATATTTAAATTTCCTGTAATTAAGATTGTTTTTAGCCCCATTTTAGCACCAGCTAAGGCTGCTTCACAACCAGCGTGGCCACCACCAACAACTATTATGTCAAACACAAAATCACCTCATTATTTTGTTAAATATAAATATAATAATTCCATAGTAGAATTTAATGCATCTAAATGTGTTCTTTCCATACCATGACTAGCTGAAACACCAGGACCAATTAATGCACCCTTAGTATCAGCACCTGCACGCCATAAAGCACCAACATCTGATCCATAGAATGGGAAGATATCTACACAGTAATTTAATTTATTTTCTTTTGCTAAATTAATTAGTTTAGTAGTTAAATCATAGCTATAAGGTCCACCAGAATCTTTAGCACAAATACTAACACTATATTCATTTCCTGCTAAATCTAAACCAATACAACCCATATCTACTGTAACGAATTCATCTAATTCTTTCGATAAAGCACTAGCACCATGTCCAACTTCTTCTTGATGAACAAAATATACTAATGTCTTATTTGTAGGTATTATATTATTACTTTTTAATTCATTTAATACACCTAAGATTGCACATACACTTGCTTTATCGTCTATAAAGCGTGATTTTAAGAACCCACTTTCAGTAATAATTGTCTTTGGTTCTATACATATATAATCACCATTATTAATACCTAAATTAATTGTATCATTTTTTGAAGTTGTACGTTCATCAATTCTAACATGCATGTTATCAAAATCACGTACACTACTCTTTGAATCAGGGAATACGTGCGCAGCAGGAGACTTAGATAAAATAGTTCCTGTATAAACCTTATTATCACGTGTAATAATTTTACAATATTCGCCATCAAGTGTAGCTGGAATTGGACCACCTACATTTGTAATATTTAAAGTACCATCAGAATTAATACTTCTAACCATTAAACCTAAAGTATCAAGATGAGCACTTGTGCCTACAGTTTTAGTATTATCTTTACCTTGTATTTCAACACAAATCGTTCCTTTATTTAAAATTTTATATTCATACCCAATTTCACTTAATATTTGGCATACTTTTTTATTTACATTTTCATAAAAACCTGAAGGACTATCAGTTAAAAATAGTTCAGGAATAATTTTTTTAATAAATTCTAAGTTCATAAAATCACCCTTTTACATTATAACAACTAATTAATTATCATACAACAATTTAAATATCCATTCTTATCCAAGCTCTAGATTTAAAACGCCATATATTCGCGCCTAATCGCATACCTTGATCTATAAACATTCCAATCCATGCACCTATTATTCCTAGAGGTGTTAAATAGCATAGACAAAATGATATTATAGGTCTAACAAGCGTTACGCTTACAAAGGAAGAAAATGCTGTGAATTTTGTGTCACCACTTCCCCTTAGGATACCCGTTAATACCCATTGTATATTTTGAGGCAAGGTTGTAATAGCTCCTATTAACATTATAGTTTTACACTGATGGAATAGTTCTTCAGTTCTAGGCTGATAAAGCTCTACTAAAGGTCCTCTTAAGAAAACCATAATTAAAGCAATTATTATCGCAACAGCAAAACTTAACATCATACTTACTTTAGCATAAACGATTGCTAAATCCTTACGCTTTTCACCTAATCTATGTCCAACAATAGCACTTGTACCAATAGCAAAACCATCAGCTATAGTAAACATTAAACTATTAATATCACTACATACACCATGTACATAGGTAGCATTTGTTCCTAAATTATTAACTATTAAAGCAAATAAGATAAAGCCTACACGCATTAATGCTTGTTCTATCATTGCTGAAGGGAATAGTTTCCAAATATCACTTATGTTTTCTTTTCTAATGAATAATTTTTTGATGTGTAACCTTAAATACTCAGTTCCAACTAACATTGAAACTAAACATATTAAAAATGCTACACCTTGACCAATAACTGTTGCTAAAGCAGCACCTTCAATACCCATTTTAGGTGCACCTAAGTTACCATATATTAAGATATAATTTAAGAATACATTTACTAAATTAGCTACAATATTAGTCACCATTGAATAACTAGTTTTTCCAAGCCCTCTTTGACATGCATTCATTGTTAATCTTAAGGCATTAAATACAAATCCAGCAGCTATAATTTTTAAATAGCTTGTTGCTAAATCGATAGTATCTGCTTGTGCGCCCATTAACATATTAATATATCTTCCGCTAAAGAATACTATTATAGACAGTATAATTGATAATATAAATGAGAGTATTAGAGCTGTATGTATTGTATTATTACAACCATCAACATCTTTTTCCCCTCGTCTTCTAGCTACTATTGTAGTTACTGCTATATTTAGAGCAGTTATAAAACATATCATAAAAAATATTGGTTGTTTTGTGATATTAATAGCTGCAGTATAATTATTTCCAAGTCCAGAAACCATAATACCATCAAAAAGACCAACTAATGCTACAAGGAACCCTTCAATCATTGCAGGTAATACAATTTTAGTAACATCATTACATACTTTAGTAAATTTTGGTATGTCTCCTTCTATTTCATAATCTTTTATATATTTAGCCATATTAAACAATCTATCCCCCCTAAATAGTATAACTCTCTTTTAACTCCTCTAATTCAAATAATTTATTAATTTTATTATCTAAATCTTCCTCTAAATTGTTAATTTTCTCTGTTATTTCCATTATCTCAGTAAATTCTGTTGTAAGTTTACTTAATTTATTTCTTAAGATACCTAATTCTTCTTCAATCATTGGTATTTCTTTATTTAATTGATCTAATAAATTTCGATCTTTAGAGCTCATTTTATTTTTTACTCTAACTTTTACTTCTTTATCTTTAGTTTCTTTTACTACTTCTTTTTTTAAATATTCTGTAAATGATATTTGGTATTGATTTATATTATTATTCTCAAAAGCAAATAATTTATTACATAATTTGTCTAAGAAATATCTATCATGAGAAACTATAAGTATTGGACCATTAAAACTCATTAAATAATCTTCTAATATTTCTAATGTATAAATATCTAAATCATTAGTTGGCTCATCTAATATTAGTAAATTAGGATTATTTATCAATACTCTAATAAGTTGTAACCTTCTACGTTCACCACCACTTAAAGTAGATATTTTAGAATATTGTAATTCCTTATTGAACAAAAATTGCTCTAATAACTGGGAAGCGGTAAGTGTACCATTAATAGTTTCTATTACACTAGCTGTTTCCTTAATATAATCAATAACTCTAATATTTTCATCTACTGTATCTAACGCTTGAGAAAAATATCCAATCTTTAGTGTTTGTCCTTTAATTAATTTACCCTGTGTTAGCTCTTCTTGTCCCATTATAATTTTAAATAATGTAGATTTACCAGCACCATTTACACCAACAACACCTATAATATCATTACGTTCTAATTTAAAACTAAAGTTTTCAAATAACACCTTATCTCCAAAATACTTGGATCCATTTTCTATTTCAATTAGTTCTTTTCCTAATCTTGTATTAATAGAATTAAATTCAAATGTATCATGACTATTAAATTCTATTTCTTCTAATGCCTTAATTTTCTCTATACGATTTTTAGATTTAGTTCTTCTTGCTTCACAACCTCTATCTAACCATTCATGTTCAGTTTTAAGTATTGATTTTAACTTTTGTTGAGCCTTTATTTCATTATTTAATCTTTCAGCTTTCAAATCTAAAAACTTTGAATAGTTAGCTTCATATAGATATGTTTTACCAAAATCTAATTCTAGCATTTTATTACAAATACGCTCTAAGAAATATCTATCATGAGTTACCATTAATAAACCATGGTTATATTTTATTAGGTACTTTTCTAACCACATAATCATATCATTATCTAAATGGTTTGTAGGTTCATCTAGTATTAAAAAATCACTATAACTAACAAGCGCTCTTGCTAAAGCGATACGTTTAAGTTCTCCACCACTCATATTAGTTGTTGAAGCATCAGGATTAATTTTAAGCTTTGTTAAAATAGATCTTGCTTCATAGTCATTTATTGGATGTTCTTTAGTAGATGAGGACATAACTATCTCAAAACCAGATTCACCATTAGTCTTTAAAATATCTTGAGGTAGGTAATTAATAATCATACCACCAGAGATTGTTATCGTACCACTTATAGGTTTTTCAACACCTAATAGTAACTTTAGTAGAGTAGATTTACCTGTACCATTAACACCAATAAACCCTACTTTATCGTTATCTGTTAATGAAAATGATACTCCATTTAATAATAATTTTTCTATATATTTAAACGATACATTATCAAAAGTAATATTCATACTAATCATCTCCTCTATTTGTATATTTTACCACATTCTTTTAATATATTAAAAGTAAGAAAATGATAACATCCATGAAAGTAAGATGTTATCATTATTACTATATAAATTCTTTAAAGTTTTTACTATAAGATTGGAAGATAAATATAAAGCAAATAGTAAATGGTAAATAAAATAAAGTTTCATCTATTATACCATGAACTAATGAGAATAATATTATACCAATTAAAGGCCATTTTAAATCTCCAGCTCTCTTTATAGTGCCACCAATTACTTCAATATATAAATATATTATAGTAAGGACACCTAATAAACCACCTAAAGCTAAGGAAGAAATTAAAGTATTATGACACATCCAAAATTGGAAATCAGTGTAGCCTGTAAATGCTCTATATAACTCAAACATATATGATGGTGAACCACCTAATAGGAGATGTTTAGGATTTTGGAATGTATATTCAAATGTCCATTTCCAAAAAACATCACGTCCAGTAACTATACTTGTAAATGAATCTCCATTAATAATTGACTCATATAATCTAATAACACTATCTTTAAATGAATCTACTGTAAAGAAACATAAAACAAAAGCTGATAGCCCTATTAGGATAATTGCTGCATAGTTTATCCATACATGTTTTGTTTTTCTAATTAATAAATATAAACAATATAAGCTTAGTATTAATATAGTAACTTGAGCACCTCTAGAATCACTAGCTAAAACTAATAATGACAATGCACCAAATAATCCTAAAGCATCAATACGTTTCATATTATTACCAAATATATATGCTAAAAATGGTAATGACAATTCACATAAAATAGCATATTGATTTTTATTACCCCAACCAACTTGAGTAAAAGCTTCAGTTATATCATAACCATTTTTACTAAAAGTAATCATAAATTGAATAAATAGGTATAAACCAAATGTATACATAATCTTAGGATATACATCCATATATTCACCTGTATTAATACTAGATATTATAATTGAAATAATACCTGCCCCAATTACTACTAGTGCACCAATATACCCTAGCATTGGCTTATATACATCAGGATATTCAGGAAAGGCTGGTTCATTATAAAATACATTTCTAACAATAGCAGATAATAATAAAACAAAGCCAAACATTAGTACTGATTTACCTATTAAACCAAAATTTAAATGAATTTTCTTCTTATATACTATATTTTTAAATACCATTAGTACTATTGATATTATAAGTACTCCTGACGATATTACCATTTCAGTTGGAATATTATTTATATCAAAAGTATGTTTATATCCTGTCAAAAAGAAAGGAACAATAAGTAATAATAATTTAATATCACATGATAAAAACAATATTAATAAGACAAATGAACCTAAATAATAATATGTAATTGCTAAACAGTCAAATGCCCAACCTAATATTGGTCCTATAATAACAGCTAAAATAAATAAATAACTATGAACAAACTTTTCTAGTTTTTCACTAGATAACATCTAAATCACCCCTAAGAAGCATCTTGTAAAACAAATATATAAGGTAACATAAATTGAATATTATAGAATGTATTGTCACCTAAACCGTGAATTAAACCAATAAGAACAAATGTAAATATTAATAATTTACTTGTGTTCTTTTGTTTAAATATATGAAATGTTACATCAATGTAGTGAAGTATTAGAGAACATAAGCCTAATACACCACCTATGGCTAAGAATGTCATAAATGAATTATGAGCTAACCACATATTTATTTCTGTACCATTTATAAATGCTTGATTCATCTCAAATAAATATGAGAATGAACCACCAAACATTAAATGTTTCGGATTATGGAATACATAATCATTGATCCATTGCCAAAAAATATCTCTACCAGTTAAAATATCAGTAACAGAATCATTATTAAATATAGAATCAAATAATCTCTTAATAGATTCATTTAGTGCTGGTATAAAGTATACTGCTGCAATTTGTATTGCGTATGTAGCAATAAAAGCCAATACCATAAATACTTTATAATGTTTTACTCTAGGTACTAATAAACATATTAAGAATGGTACACCAATGATTAGAGTAATTTGTCCAGCTCTAGAATCACTTGCTAAACCAAGAATTATAGATAATAGTAATACTAATAATGTATCTACACGTTTGAAATTTTTACTGAATATATATGCCATAAATGGCAATGTTAATTCAAATATAATCATATATGAATTTTTATTACACCAGCCAATACCACTAAATGTTAAAGCTTCATGGAATGGAACTTTTTCAATAAACATTGTATAACCTAATTCTAATAATAAGAATAATCCAAATGCATACATTAAATCTGGAATTGGACTCTTATCATCAGTTTTATATGTACTTATTAATACCATTAACAAAGGTAACAATAAAGCTCCTATACCACCAATGTATCCATATACTATATTATATGCACCTTGATGATCAGGAAATGCTGGTTCATTGTAAAATATATTTCTAACAATTGGAGATAAGAATAATACTATACCCATTACTAAAAAAGAATTGAATAGCATACCCTTATTTAGTTTCTTTTTACCATTTAATACTCTATTTTTAAATGGTATTAATAATATACTTAAAATCATTAAAACATAAAGTAATACTAGAGTTGTAGGAAATTGCTCAAAAGTAAAGGGGCCTCTTGTTACTATAAATGGTAACATTAAATCAGTTAGGAATAATCTTATATCACATGTTAATAGTAATTTTGTTATCGTTGATAAACCAATACCAATAAATGCAATACTTGTGTCTTTTAAACAAAAGCCAACAAATGGCACTACTAAAGTTAATAAAAGAAAGAAAAAGTTATGAGCAATTCTTTCATTATTCATTTTTGATAACATATTTCCTCCTTTACTCTACCCATTTTATAATTATAACTTATTTAGTTTTTTTATTCTACAATTTATGTATAATATATGGTAAAATTAATTACAAATAGGAGGTTTTTTATGACTAATTTAGAACTACAAATCTTAAATACATTAAAAAGTAATGCAAGAATTGATATTAAAGATTTAGCTGTTATGTTAAATATTACACCAGTAGAATGTAGCAATATAATAAATGATTTAGAAAAAAGAGAAATTATATGTGGTTATAACACTTTAATTAATTATGATAATACAGACAATGAAATTGTCACAGCCTTAATTGAAGTTAAGGTTACTCCTCAAAAAGAATTAGGTTATGATGCTATTGCAGAGAGAATATATAGTTTCAAGGAAGTTGATAGTATTTATCTAATGAGTGGTGCTTATGACTTTATGGTACTTATAGATGGTAAAAGTATGAAGGAAGTATCACGTTTTGTTTTTGAAAAATTATCTACTTTAGATATGGTATTATCTACTTCTACTCACTTTATCCTAAAGAAATATAAAGATCATGGTGTTAAAATTGTTAAAGACAAAAAGAGTTCTCGTATTATGGTGAGCGCCTAATGTCTAGATTTATAAATGATAAAGCAAGAGGATTAAAGATATCAGGTCTAGGTAAATTTTTTGAACTAGCTAGTCAAATTAAGGACTCTATATCACTAAGTGTAGGTGAACCTGATTTTGATACACCATATAATATAAGTAATGAAGCTATTAAAGCTATTGAAAAAGGAAATACTTTTTATTCTCAAAGTAGAGGTTTAAATGAACTAGTTGAAGAAATCTCTATTTATAATAAAAGAATGTATAATTTAAATTATAATAAAGATGAAATATTAACTACTGTTGGTGCTAGTGAGGCTATTGATTTAATTGCTAGAGTAACACTAGAATCAGGTGATGAGGTTATAATTCCCACACCTTGTTATGTATCTTATGCACCATGTGTAACATTGCAAGGGGCTAATGTAGTATATTATCCACTTAGTAGTGAGGAAAATTTTAAAATTAATCCTAGTAAACTAAAAGAATATATTACACCTAAAACTAAAATGTTAATTTTAAATTTCCCTAATAATCCTACAGGAGCTATACTAGAAAAAGATATTTTAGAAGATATTAGTAAAATAGTTATTGAGCATGATATTTTAGTAGTTAGTGATGAAATATATGCGGAACTTACATATGATAAAAAACATATTAGTATTGCTTCTATTCCTAATATGAAAGAAAGAACATTAGTTTTAAATGGATTCTCTAAAGCTTTCTCGATGACTGGATGGCGTTTAGGATACATTTTGGGACCTAAAGAAATAGTGGATAGATTATTAATTTTACATCAATATAGTGTAATGTCTGCTTCTACTATTAGTCAATATGCCGGCATTGAAGCACTTCGCAATGGTGATGATGCTGTTAAAGAAATGCGTGAAACATATAAGATGAGAAGAAACTATGTTGTTAATAGATTACATAGTATGGGTATTAGTTGTCATATGCCAGAAGGTGCATTTTACGTTTTCGCTGATATCAAGAAATTTGGCTTAACAAGCGAAGAATTTTGTTTAAAACTACTTTATACTGAAAAAATTGTGGTTATACCTGGTAATAGTTTTGGTGATTCTGGTGAAGGCTTTATTCGTATTAGTTATGCTTATTCTTTTAATGATTTACAACATGCCTTAAATAAAATAGAAACATTTATTAACAATATAAAAAAAACAATCCCCTTAAGTAAATCTTAAGGGGATTTCATTCATATTAGATTTTATGATAATAAATATAATAAAAAGGAGCCTAAGCTCCTTTATTCTAATATAGTTTTTGCTGCAATAATATCAACATCAGTACCAGCGATACCCTTAACAATAATATCTCCAGTTCTAACTGGAGCTTTTACTGTTACCCTATGAATAACCTTCATAGCATCAAAAATCTTATCTTTTGGTATTTCACAAGATGTTTTTACCGGAAGTCTATCATAACTATTAGAGATTATACTTACAGTACTACTAATATTTCTTTTAGGTTCTAACATCTCTTGTTTTGCATAGCGTTCTCCTCTTTTACAAAAGTTACCACTAACATTCATATTATCATCTATAGTTAAATGACATCCACGAGGACAAACAATACAAATTAACTCTTTCATTAATCTAGCACCTCGATTACTAATTCTTTCATATCTTTAGTAAGTAGATCCTTACTAAGTATAACTTCCTCTAACTCTGCAGGAAGTAAGAATTGTTTCTTTTTTTCATAGATTATATCTTCATTATATCTAATAATTACACGTTTATTATTAAGAGGTTTATTAACACGGAAATTGATAACAATATCTTCTATCGTATTATCTAAATCTATCTCATTTGGTAATACATATCCTATGTTATTAAGGGAATTTAACTTAATGATATTATAAGATTTTTTAAATTCACCTTTCAAATATCTACTAACATTTCTACCAGCACGAATACTTTCTTTAGTTACAAAGTCAACTAAATCATGTACATGTAAACAATTACCACAGCTAAAAACTCCTTCAAGCTTTGTTTCTAATAAATTATTTACATAACAACCTTTAGATTTAGGACTTTGAGGTACTAAAATATTAGCTAAAAGCTCTGAACTAGGTACTAAACCAACAGATAATAGTAAAGTATCACAATCTATATAAATTTCTGTTCCTTTTATAGGTTTTCTATTGTCATCTACTTTAGATAACTCTATTCTTTCTAAGTGGTCTTTACCATAAACATTAGTAACTGTAGTAGATAAGTATAGAGGAATATTATAGTCATTTAAACATTGAACTATATTTCTATTCAAACCATTTGAATAAGGCATCAATTCAGCAACACCTATAACATTAGCACCTTCTAAAGTCATTCTACGAGCCATTATTAAACCAATATCACCACTACCTAATATAAAGACATTCTTACCTACAGTATATCCCATTATATTCAAATACTTTTGTGCTAAACCTGCAGTAATTACACCATAGCTTCTATCACCTGCTAGCATAATACTACCACGATTACGTTCTTGGCAACCTGTTGCTAAAATGATAGACTTGGCTTTAATTGTTTGATAACCTTCATCCATATTACTATAAGTTATTTCTTTATCTCGTGTAACACTTAAAACAGTTGTACTTGTCTTATATTCAATATTATTTAAAATAATATCATTAGCAAATAATTCAGCATATTCTGGTCCTGTTAATTCTTTTTTGAAATACTCTAGACCAAATCCACTATGAATACATTGCTCTAAGATACCACCTAATTCTTTTTCTCTTTCAAGAATTAAAATATCTTTAATGCCATTTTTATGTGCAGAAAGTGCAGCAGCCATACCAGCACTTCCGCCACCTATTACGACTAAATCACGTGTTATCATCTTAATTATCCTCCTTTACTCTACCAATAAGGATATGTGAATTTTTACTACTGTATTTAATATTTTCAATAGGTATATTTAATTCACGATGTAAAATATCTAACACTAATGGTTCACAGAAACCACCTTGACATTTACCAAAACCAGGTCTAACACGTTTTTTAACACCTCTAATTGTAGTTGCACCACAATTACGATGAATCGTATCTACTATTTCACCTTCACTTATTTTTTCACAACGACAAATAATATTACCAAAACGTTTATCTTTATTAACCAAAATATTACGTTCTTCATTACTTAATGCATTTAGTTTATAAAATGGGCGTCTATTTTTAATATAATCATCTTTTTGTTCTAATTTAGTGATATTATTAACAATATCTTTAACATATAAACCTATAGCATAAGATGAAGCAAGTCCAGGAGAATCTATACCAAGAACATTGATAAAACCTTTATTTTCTTTATCTTCCTCAATAATAAAATCTCCATTGTTTGTAGATGCTCTCAATCCAGCAAATACTCTAATTTCTTTTTTTAAAGGAACTTTCTCACTTATCTTTAAAGCTTTTTCTTTAATCGAATCTAAAGTTAACATATCAGTTGTTAAATCATTATCACTAGTTATAGTATTACTTGGACCTACAAGATAATTATTACTTGTTGTTGGTGTTATTAAGACACCTTTACCAACATTAGTAGGTAGTGGAAAGATTGTATGATTTACAAACATTTGAGGTAATTTACCTAAAACATAATATTCACCTTTTTTAGGTATAATTTCGATATCTCTACCTACCATTTCAGCAATATTTCCACTACCTAGGCCAGCACAGTTAATAACAATTTTAGCTAAATATGATTGAATATTAGTATTAATTTCATATGCATCATCAAACTTAGTAATAGATTCTACACAATTATTTAATGCTAATTCTACACCATTGTCCATAGCATTTTCCATTAGTCCTACTGTATATTCAAAAGGATTTATAATAGCACAACTTGGCGCTAATAAGCCATATTTTAAATCTTCATTTAGATTTGGTTCTAACTGATGTAACTCTTTTTGATCTAAAATTATGGTTTCTACACCATTAGCATTTCCTCTCTCATGTAATTCATTAATTACATCAAGATCATTACCAACAGTTATACTACCAATTTGTTTTAATTCTACACCCAATTCTTTACAAACCTCAGGCATAAGCTTATTTCCTAAAACATTGAGCTTAGCCTTTAATGTACCAGGTTTAGGATCATACCCACTATGAACTAAACCACTATTTGCCATTGATGTACCTTCACATACATCGTTTTCTTTTTCTAATACAATTATGCTTAATTTATATTGGCTTAATATTCTAGCAACAGCTGAACCAATAACACCAGCACCAATTATACAAATATCATACATAACATCACCATCATTCAAAAGTACGTGTTGCTTTTATAGCTTTTAACCAACCACTATATCTTTTGTTTATTTCCTCATCACTAAATTTAGGTTTTAAATCAATATCTATCTTATGTAAATTAACGATATCATCTAAATCTTTATAAAACCCTATAGCTTTTCCCGCTAAGTATGCTGCACCTAGTGCAGTAGCTTCCTTAACTTCAGGTAACTTAACATTAACACCTAATATATCAGCTTGAAATTGCATCAAAAATTGATTTTGAGTAGCACCACCATCAGCATAAAGGGTATTAAGTAGTATACCAGACTCCTCAGTCATTACATTTACTACATCTTTATTTTGATAAGCAATTGATTCAATAATTGCTCTAATAAAATGCTCTTTAGTTGTTCCACGTGTTAAACCAAATATAGCACCTCTAGCATTATCATCCCAATAAGGTGTACCAAGGCCAGTAAATGCTGGAACTACATATACACCATTAGTGTTTTCAACTCTATTACAATATTGTTCAGTATCACCAGCATGTTTAATCATACGTAGACCATCTCTAATCCACTGTACAACACTACCACCAACAAAGACTGAACCTTCAAGTGCATATGTAACCTTACCATCTATCTCCCATGCAATTGTTGTTAATAAACCATTATTAGATAATACTGGAGTATCACCAGTATTCATTAACATAAAACACCCAGTACCATAAGTATTTTTAACATCACCTTTATTAAAACAACAATGACCAAAAAGTGATGCTTGTTGATCACCTGCTACACCTGTAATAGGTATATTATAATTAGAACCAAAAGGTGATAGTTGTTCAGCATACCCATAAATCTCACTTGAAGACTTAACCTCTGGTAAAATTGATCTAGGGATACCAAGTAACTCTAATATTTCATCATCCCAATCTAAGGTGTGAATATTAAATAACATAGTTCTTGAAGCATTAGTAACGTCTGTAGCATGTACTTTACCATTAGTTAAATTATAAATTAACCAAGTATCTACAGTACCAAACAATAATCTATCTTGTTCTAATAATTCTTTAACTCCTTCTACATTATCAATTATCCACTTAATCTTAGTTGCACTAAAGTAAGGGTTAATAATTAAACCCGTTTTCTTATGAATAAACTCTTCATAACCTTTGTTAATTAGGTCATCACAAATATCTTTACTTTGTCTTGATTGCCATACTATAGCATTATATACTGGTTTTTTAGTTACCTTATCAAATAGGATAGTAGTTTCTCTTTGATTAGTAATACCAATAGCAGCTATATCATGACTAGTAATTCCCTTTTTAATTATAACTGAGCTCATACAATCTACTACAGAACTCCAAATATCTAATGGGTCATGCTCAACCCAACCATTATGTGGAAAGTATTGTGTAAATTCTTTTTGTGAACTAGCAACAGGTTTACCTAAACTATCAAATAAAATAGCTCTAGAACTAGTAGTGCCTTGATCTAAGGCTAAAATAAACTTTTCCATATTATCATTTTCCTTTATCGTTATTTACATCTAATATTATATCGCATCTGATATAATTTAACAAGTATAAAATACATTAAATAAGTATTTGTTTACTACTTTAATTATACTAATTATACTTATAAAATACTATATAACAATAAAAGAAGTAGATTTTATATTTTTATTTTTTAAATTTTATTTACTTTTTTGATTAAATATTATACAATTAATATGCAGGTAGTAACTATTATAAAATTTTAAACTTAAGTATTTCTTCTAAAGTAAATTTTTGCTATACTCAAAATTAAACTAAAAAGGAGATATTTAATTAGTAGTATAGACTAATTAAATCACAGAACTATGAAAAAGATATTTTTATTTATTTTAACAATTATTTTTTTACTTTTTACTCAAGGTGTAAATGCTAAATATGAAATTATTGGTCCTGATGGTGAATCTTACGATCCTAACATAGATGCTCTACGAGTTACACTTGTTAGCGATAAAGGTAAAATTTTAAGCACAAGATCTAGTAGTAATACTGGTGAATTTACAGGTCATACTTTTATAGAACTTACAAATATATCTGGAAAACAATTAAATGTTGCTTCTTATACATTGAAATCTAATGAAACAATAACAGTAGGCTTATTTCCTAAATATAATGTTTGCATTAATTATGAGTGCTATAATAAAAACAGTTACTATTCTAACGATTGTGCTAAAATATCATGTAAGCTAAAAGAAATTCACTTAGACAAATTAAATCAATTATTAGTAAAAGATTATAGTTATAACGCTCTTACATTTAATTGCTCACATTTTGCTACTATGATTTGGAACGAAATATCAAATTTAAATATTAATAATTTATATTTAAATATTCTTGGTCTACCAGATGAAGTATATAAAGAAATTCTTAAATTTCAAATTAGCTCAATAGGTTATTATTATAATACAACTTATTCATACTATTATATAGAAAACAAAATTTTAATAAAAGTTTAAAATAGAGGGTGCCTTATGTCTAAAAAATTTAGTATAATTCTAAATCTAATATTCATTATATCTTTAGTTACAATATCATGTATTAAAGTAAATTATGGTATCTTCATTCATTTAATATCAGTTATTGGTATTGTTAATGGTTTTTATCTATTGTATTCATTTAATAAAACTAATATTAATAATAAAAAGATATTTCTATCATTTATAATAATTAATATAACATCACTTCTTATAAGTG
>SAMEA103957793__coassemble_217_pt1 | contig 19132 bp, 19 predicted proteins | sample SAMEA103957793__metabat2_high_PE_005 | metagenome-assembled genome bin SAMEA103957793 (sample SAMEA103957793) | gut metagenome | biome: gut; material: feces | host: Canis lupus familiaris | collected 2014 | reverse complement strand
GCTATAACTGATATTTTATATTAAAATTATACATAAAAAAAGGTTCTTTAAATTCTACGGTTGGTAGGTAGTTATTAGTAAATCAAAGGTTGGTAAATAAAAAGTAAATATTATTTTAAAAAAAGGTGCCTCTTGTTATAATGTAATTGTCCAGAAAACACAATAACAGGAGGTACCATGTCTAATTATAATATATTTGATGACATATTAAAAGACAAAAATTTTGTTGTCGATGACAAAAAAACCAACAAAGATCAAATCTATATTCAAGCACATCTGATACCAAAAAGTGATGAAAGATGCCCATCATGTGATAGCGATTGCATTATTAAATACGGTACTACAACACGACAAATTAAAGACAAAGTTTTAGTAGGTTTTCAAACCCGTATAAATCTTACTATCCAAAAATATAAATGTAAGCAGTGTGGAACAATATTTAGGGAACAAACGTCATTAATTGCACCGAAAGAAACAATTGGATTTCATGCAAAATTTGTAATGTTACAACTTTTAAGAGAAGAAAGAACTATTACTTCAATAGCCAAAGAATATGGAGTGTCAAAGCAATTTGTATATAACTTATTTTTAGAACATGTTAATATAGAAAGGCATATAATGCCAGAAGTTTTATGTATAGATGAATTTAATTTTTCTAAAGGTGATGTTCACAAATATGTAGTTGCGCTTTATGACCCAGTCAATACAACTATAATAGATATTATTGAATCAAGAAAAATAAAAACATTAGAGGATTATTTCTCAAAATAGATCCTATAGAATTAAAAAAAGTTAAATATTTTGTTTCTGATATGTATGAAACCTATAGGACCATTAAGAAAAAGTTTTTTTGTGGCGCTACACATGTTATTGATGCATTTCATTATTCAAGGTATGTAACTGATGCTTTAAATACAGTTAGAGTAAAGGTTCAAAATACATTTGATAAAGGAACGAAAGAATATAGACTATTTAAAGATAATTGGAAAATATTTCTTAAAAGTTTAAATAAATTAAAAGATGCTAATAAGTACAATTGTGTAAAAAAACAAAATACTAGCATTTCTGATATCATAAATACTGCTATGTCTTTAAGTTGTGAATTCGATAAAGCATATCATTTGAAAGAATCATTCTTCACTGATTACGAAGGTGTTAAATATGAAACTTCTAATGAGTTTATTGATTTTATTATTAGTTTATATAATAACTCTGAATTAGAACCGTTTAAAGATATAGCCAAAACTTTTAAAAATTGGTATGATGAAATAATTAACTCATTTATTCGCTTTGGTGATAGGAGACTAAATAATGCCTATATTGAGGGTATGAATAATCGAATAAAAGCATTAAAGAGATTATTTTATGGGTCATCAAACTTCTATTACTTTAGGAATAGATTAATGTTTATTATTAATCACAACGAACCATTATCAGTAGTTAATAAAAAAATGATTCCTAAGAATCATAGAAGAAAAAATAAATAACTTAACATTATGTTTTCTAGACAAATTTTATTACTACTAATAATTATAATTATTTTATTTTTACAAATATGTAAAATATATGGTTGGTAGGTTTGTGCTTTTAGCAACCTACCAACCATCTAATTTAAAGAACCTAAAAAAATATAAGTAATACTATCTAAAGTACTACTTATATTTGACTTATTTTATTTTTTCACCTATATAAAACACTCTATTTCTAAGCATTACCCCTTCACCACCAATTAACACCGGTTTATTAGTAGTAACTTCATAAAGGGTTAGTCCTTTTGCATTTAAATCATTATATATAGCCGTAACACTAGTTGTTGTAGTATATTTATTATTTGTATTTTTTACAGCGAATGTTGTCTCGGGTTTAATAGTATCACCAAGATATAAACATTTAAATCCATTAATCTTAGTATGAAAGATTTCATCACTTGCATATAACGGTAATTTATTATTTTGTTGCATTTTAGCAAAATCAACAAACATATTTTCGTCATACATAATATCATCTTTACTTGCATATATAGCCACAAATATAGGGATTACTAATTTATTCACTGAAACTTCTAATATTTTCTCACCATTATCTAAGATTTTTTTACATGTAATAACGAAATATCCATTATCTCTAATCTTTAACAATTTACCATCTAGTGCATTTTTCATTACATCTGTATTTAAATCATAATCCCAATCATCAACTAAATTAGGATCATCTTTAGACTTTGCGAATTCACAATACTTTTGGGTATTTTCATCATTAGAAAGTCGTACTTTAAAATCAGAAATTATAGCATCTAGAGGGTTTGTAGTAGCATATGTAGGATTTGTAGAAACTGGTAATATAGCAAATACACCATTCTTAAAATAGTTTGTATCACCATCGTTAATTGCTTTATAAGTAAATTTCTTTTCTATATTATTAAATATAACATTGTTTGCTATAAAATTCTCTCCAGTTTCATCCATAGGTTGACATATATTAGCTGTATTGTTGTTATAATCAAAAGATGTGATATTACCGCCAAGTACCTTAAAATCATACTTTTCTTCAACATATATCCAGCATTTACATTCTATCTGATCAGTAAATCCACTATTATTATCAAAATAATAAATATCAGTAATTTTCTTTGTATTTAGCTCATTTGGAATATATGAAGCATCATAATTAGGCCAATTATCTTTTTGAATATACTTATTTAATGTATATACGTAAATGTTGTAATCACCGGGTCTTGACTCATTTAAATTATAATCAGTTAAACTATTAAACTTAGGTATAAGATTAAAATTTGAAAGTTTTGGAATAGTTAGATCTGACGGTAGAGGGTTCGCATCTGTAATATCGATGCCATTTACTCTTTTTATCGTAAGATTAACATCGACACCAGTGTCCATCCATTGATTACCTCCCCAGTTAGAGTAATATAGCATTAATGTCATTTTAAAGTTTACATTAGTAACACTACTACTATCAATTCTCAAGTCACGTGCAACATATGAATTACCATGAAAGGCAGTGTCATTTTTTTCTTTATATAATGACAAGAATTTCATTTCATTAGGCGACGCAATTTTTATACAATCTAGTAAAACATCACTTTTATAATCCTTACCAGTAGTAAATATAGGATATAGAAATATTTCGTTATCACAAATATTTGAGCCATCTATACCTTTAATGATAGCTGGATTTTGCTCTTTTGAGGCTTCTTCAATTTCTTTAGGTGTTGCTTCTGTGCCATCAGCTTTAATTATATCAATATACGAAAAAGGCGATGTGCTTTCAATTAAATTAAAATTACCAATACCACCATAACCTAAATCTATTGCTTTTTTTTGACTTATGGTCCATCCAGAAAAACTCACTTTAAATTTACGACTATCAAACATATTACATAATGGCACACCTACTTTACTTAATGTATCATCAGATAATGTACCTTCATTAGTTGCAATTTTATAATGAAAATCCTGGCTTATTTCATCACCAAAATATCCATCATATTTACCATAGTAACTAAACATTTTTCTAGCACTTGTTCCTTCAGAATGTGCATTTTTAGCAGATATATAGTACTCTTCAACTTTTTCCGTTTTAGTAGTAGGGTCATAACTCTTTATCGTATCTTTATTATATTTAGAAGCAAATTCTTCTAAAGCACCATCTGTGCTAGGATCATATATTTTACCTGCACTAGCATATCTAGCTTGAGGGAAAAAGTAGATATTATATGTATCACTGCTATTATGCATAGAATTAGCAAAGTCATAGTTCTCCTTAATAGGATCTGTGAATATACTACCATCTACTTTTGAATCACTATGAAATGTAAATAAAGCATAACTAGTAAAAGTAGATACTAAGAATAAAACTATCATAGATAATGCAAATATTAATTTTTTCTTCATTATAGACCCCTCCTAATTATGCTATACTATTCTTTCTTTCAGCAATAAATTCTGCTGTAATTTTCTTATCTTTAAATGATTTAATTATATTCATTACTTCTTCTTCAGTCTTAGGTTTCATACCTTCTTGATAACTAAAATATAAGTCAGTAGTAAATTTATATTTAGTATTAGTAGCTGTTGCACTAAGCTTTGGTTCGTTTAAAACATTATCTAGTGATGGCAACCAACTACCACTATATTTCATAAATTTACCAGTATCAAGTGTAACCTTAACTGGAATATGACCCAAAAACGAAGAATGGACATCAATATATGTATGTAAATCAAATGGTATATATAAATTATATGTAAAATTGATTTTATCTTCTATCTTATCAGCAGGACCAAGTTCAGCAATAAGTTCAAACTCTACTTCAATTTGTTGATTTAACTGTATACCACGTTGAGTTGCTATTATATAGATTCTATCTTTATTAGGAATATTAATAATACCACATTGTGATAAACCTTCAACTTCTACTGTTGGATTAGTTGAATCAGATGAAGAGATATTATCAGTAAAGTACCATGTACCATACCCAATACCAACTGCAGCTAATACTACTAATACAGGTAAAAAGAACAACATAATCTTTTTCATATAATATCTCTCCTTTCACTTTTATCTTCTTCTTAGTTTAATTTGACCTATAGTAATAAGATCAAGTTCTGTCATCTTAGGGAAATCTTCTAAGTAATCTATATTACTTTCATTATAGTTATATCCTTTTTCTAAAAGACACTTATCTATAATCTCTTTAGCATACTTTAAAGATCTAGCACTCTTTACTTTAAGATAAATTGGATATTCTAATGCTTTCTTATTAGAATTTTCTTTTAAATGATATTTTTCATCATAATTATTAATATCATCAGCAATATGTAGTCTTAAAGTTTCTCCTCTAAGTTCTATCATAAATAATTTAGTATATTTATTAGTAAATGTATCATAATTAAAACTTAATCTAGATTTAATATTGTCATATGACATTATTAAATTCTTTAAATTATTATAATTATTTCTTACTTCATCATTTGCTAGAGATAATCTAGCATATAAAGAATAACGTTTAGATAATGATTTATTAAAATCTAACATTAATATTGTCATATAATCCTTATAATCATCATTAAATGGTAATTCATAAGGGGTTAATACAATATTTATAATCTCTTTAGCATACTTTAATGCTCTATCACTAGTAATCTTAATATAGTATTTATAATCTTCTAATTTCTTACTATCATTTAATTTTGTATGATATTTAGCATCTAATTCATTATTATATGCAATATTTAATTTTAATTTAGTTCCTCTTATTTCTAATAATAATAACTTATTATTCTTATATTTAAATGTTTCATATCTATTAGATACTCTATTAGTAATATTACTATAACTCATTATAAAACTCTTTAATTCATTATAGTAATCTCTTACCTCAAATTCATGTTTTAACATTTTTTCAGGATATGATAACACTTCAATCTTAGAGAACTGACTAAAGTCTTTAACTTTAGTATTATCTAATTCAACATTAAATGTTTCTTCTAATTCTAAAGTACTTTCAGCATCATCTTCACTTACTGTATATAATACTTGAGATTCTTCCTTATTCTCTACTATAAAATGATCAATCACATCTTCTGTTGCTACTATATCTTCTATATCTTTAGTATTATCTGATACTTCTAATACATCATCTATAATAGTAGGTGTTGAGACAGGTATAGTTAATTCATCCTGATAAATAGTATATACTCTCTCTTTTTCTCTAAATCTATCATAGTTAGTTTCTAGTACTAATACAGTTCTTTCTTCATAAGCTTTAGTACTTTGATCATAGTAGATAGTATATAAAGCATAGATAATTAAAGAAACAAGAATAGATATCATACCAATACCAGATTGCATGAATAGTATCGTTGTTCCAAGTAATGGACTAGCAAAGCCATTAAATTCACCAATAATATCAGTTTCAGCTACACCAATTTCAAAGTTGATACTATATCTATTAGCATCTCCTCTAAATGTATATAGTTTCTTTCCATTCTCTTCTTTAATATCAATTATTCTATGGACTACAACACCATCTTTTGTATTAAATGCACATATATCATATATTTGATAATCATTAGTTTTCTTAATATTAATTAAAGAACGTGCTTTAATTTGATTATTTAAATTATTTTCTGTTAAATATGTATTATGTTCTTCTTTAACTGACATTGAACCAGTTTCTACAACTAATAATGTCGTATCATTAATAAATACTTGTTGATTATTTAATCTAAAGTATAAACCAATAACTATTAAGCCAATACATAAAACAGAAAATAACCCTATGACAATATTTAATGTTACTGTATAAAGGATAGAATGTTTATTTTTATCTTTAATAGTATCTAAGAAAGACTCTCTTCTTTCTTTTTTATTATATTTCTTATATTCTTTTGTTAATGACTTTAAGATTTCATCATCGCTATCTCCATATTGGATTAGCTTTATTTTCAACTTAAAAGCCATTTTAAATAGAATAAAATATGTTATTGCAAAAAGTATTATCAATGATAATGCTATAACTATTAATGTTATTTGTGTTCTAGTTAACATATTCTACCCTCCAAATTTAATCTTATCAATTATTTTTTAGCACATATTTAAGTGCTAATAAGTATACATTATTTATGTTTTGTATTGATACAATCAATATTTTTAATAAAAATTATATAACATTCACAACTTTATTACATTTTATATAAATATATTATAGTACCCACTAAATATTTAATATGAAGTTATATAAATTTTATATTAATTTTATATACAATAAGAGGGTATACATATGCATACCCTCCCTAATATTAAATTTTATAATTTAATTTCTATTGTTCATTAACAGTAGCAGTAAACTCAATATTGATATCTTCACCTTGTAATGCAGTTACCATAGCTTTATAATCACCAACGTTTTGTGGAACTTTTCCTGAAACATATTGGAAAGCCTCTTGAGCAATAGTAAAATCAAATGACGTAGTTGGTTCTAAAGTTACTACAGCTGTATAAACACCATCTCCAGTTTTTGTGAATTTACTCTCTTGCTTATCAGCAACAATTGGAGCTGTTGTTTTAACTTCAATATATTTAGCTAATTCTGTTGAAATAGTAATAGTTACTTTGAAAGTACCAGTATAAGCTAAATGATCATGTGTTTCTGGAGCAGTATAGCTACCTGTAATAGCTTTATCTAATTTTACATTATCAACTCCACTTACCTTATCTGTAGGTTGATCTAAAGTGATAGAAGTTGCTTTATTATCCACTTTTAAAGTACCTATTTCAGCAAAATTAGAAACTGTTACTGTTGCAATACTATTGTTATCGGTAGTTTTTAAATCACCAAAAGTCCATGCAGCAAAACCAGTACCGATTAATGTTACAAACGTTAATACAGGTAATAAAATACCTAATAAGATTTTTTTCATAATTATTATACCTCCATAATTTCATTCATATTATAGACTCCCAATTCTATAATATTCATACATAAACAAATACATGCTAATAAATTGTATACTTTATTTAATTGGCAAGATATAGTTTTTCTTCACATTTCTTTCACATTTATTATATCTAATTTTTATATTAAATCAATAGTTTATTAGTATACAAAAAGACAAAGTTGTATACTTTGTCTTCTTATATTATAAAAATCTTACTTCTTGATATAGTTTTTCCATATATCTATAGGCTTCTTCACCTAAATCACGATATACTTCTGCCTTGTCTTTAGCATTTCTAATGATCTCTACAGGACTATATGCACCAATACTAGTAACATCTTCCCACTCAGGATCACTCATTATATCATCATATACACTCTTTAATGTAGGACAATAACCAACATTATCAGCGTTAGTATAATTATTATCAAATTCTAAGATAAAATCTAGAAATTTATGTGCCAATTCAGTTTCTTGTGATGTAATAGGAATAACTAAACCATCATAGAAAACATTATTAGCTTTTTTAGGTGAATAAACACCATAGTTATCCACCTTCTCAGGATGATCACCTTCACTATCAGCATAATAAACATCAAAGAAGTCACCTGAATACATTAAAGCTACATCAATGTTACCACTAGCAACACCAATCTTTAATTCATCAGTTCCCCAAATCTTAAACTCTCTATCTTTGATTAACTTAGCACAGTCATCTAATTCTTTTTTATCTGTAGTATTTAAACTATAACCTAAATATAACTCAGCAGCAGCAAAAGCATCTCTACTTGAGTCATACATTGCTACTTTAGCATTCTTAGGTAATAACTCAGGCTCATAGAAAACATCAAAACCATGTTCTTCTATTATATCACCAAGTTCAGGATAATTAACTTTACTATACATAATACATAAAGAACCACAAAAATATGGAATAAATGAATTTTTATAATGAATATTTTCTTCACTATTAATTAATTGATTTAATTCAGGAATAAATATATCATCACCATAGTTAGATAATAAACTAAAATCAATTTCTTTTAATAATCCTTCTTTATACATTTTATCAATCATATAGTCAGATGGAATAACAAGATCATATGGAGCTTTTCTATTTAATATATTAGCATACATTTGCTCATTACTTGCGACTGTAAGTTCAGTAACTATACAATCATTTTCTTCTTCAAATGCTTGTATTACATCTTGAGATAAATAATCTTGCCAATTTAGAATAATAAGTTCACGATAATAGCTAGTTTGTGATAAAGCTATTAATATAGCTATAGCTAATAGAGCTACAATACCCATCTTTTTCATTATTTATTACCTCTTTTCTTTATATTAAAGAATTGGTAACCAATAACTACAATAAATGTTATTAATATTAGTAATGTATTATAAGCACAAGCTTGATTCCATAAACCATTACGTAATGTTTTTAAACTACCATATAACCATGTAGAGAAGTTTTGTTGTTTACCTGTTACAAAGTATGTGATGATGAAATCATCAATACTCATTGTAAAGGCTAATAAACCACCTGTAAAAACACCAGTTTGAATATTAGGTAGGATTGTTTTAGTTAGTGCTGTACGTGGAGAGCATCCTAAATCTAAGGATGCATCATATAAACTATCATTTAATTCAGATAGTTTAGGTAAAACACTAAGCACAACATAAGGTGTAGAAAATAAAACGTGAGCTATTAGTGTTGTAGTAAACCCTAATACGTTTCTACCGACAACCATACCTACAAGTTGGAATATAATAAGTAAGAATGAAGCAGTAACAATATCTGCATTTAAGATAGGAACATTATTAAACATAACCATTTTCTTCTTATTCTTTTTAGTTAAACCATGAATACCAATAGCTGCTAAAGTACCAAAAACTATTGATATTAATGTAGAAGCTATAGAAATTTGTAATGTATACTTAATAGAATTCATTAAACTTCTAGATTGCCACATTTTTTCATACCATGATAGTGTAAAGCCATCCATTGATAGACCAAACTTATCGTTTGAAAATGATGTTAAAGCTATAACAAACAATGGTAAATATGTTAATACTAAAACTAAGATAAGGAATGTAGCAGAAATAACAGTAATTATATTTTTATTAACTTTCTTCTTCATTAAATTAATGTCTCTCCTTCCTCATCCACTCTACTAATTATATATAAACTACCTAATACAAATACTAAGATAATTAAACTTAATAAACTACCAAAATTAAATGATGGTGTAGAATTCATAAATTGACGTTCTATTAATTGACCAATCATAACATAATTTGGATCACCATCAGTTACAATTTGTGGTATTGTAAATCCCATTGCAGCAGGTAAAAATACCATTGTAATACCACTAAAGATACCCTTAAATGACATTGGGAATGTTATTTTAAAGAATGATTTAATAGGTGATGCACCTAAATCACTTGCAGCTTCCAATAACTTACGATCTGTCTTTTCAAGTACTGTATAAATAGGGAATATCATAAATGGTAAATATACTAATGTCATAACAATAATTATCTTAAGACTTTTAAAATTAGTTAAATCTAATGAAATACCTAGGGTATTACTTAAAAACGAATTAGGCTTTAGTAGATTATTCATTGTTTGAATTCTTAATAACATATTTGTCCACATCGGTAGAATAAATAATAGTAATAATAAGAATTTATATTTAGACTTCATTCTAGAAATAATAAAAGCTATTGGATACCCAATTAATAAACAACAAATAGTTGCTATAAAGGCATAAGAGAATGATCTAAATAAAGATAAATAGACTGTTTTAGTACCTAACTTAACAAAGTGAGATACACTAAATGCAAATTTATCAAACTCAAAAGTATATGGTGTAAATGATTCTACATTAGATATTGTAAATATTAGCATTAAGATAATAGGAATCCCTGTAAATACAAGCATCCAAATAAAATATGGGATTGAAAATTTCTTATATCTATTCATGAGCTTTCATCAGATGGATTTCAAATGGATCAACTGATAATCCAATCTTATCTCCTTTATGGAATAATTCATACTTTCTAATAATGAAAGTCTCATTACCTACTTTAGCTGTTATTTCAAAGTGAATACCTTTGAATATAACATTTTCTACCTCACCAATTAATTTTGCTTCTTCTAATGGCAGAATATCAAAATCTTCAGGTCTAATAACAACATCTACTTCTTCACCCTTAGCAAAGTTAGAATCAACACATTCAAAAGTTTCACCCATAAACTCAACATGTTTACCACCTAAATATTTACCTCTAATAATATTAGATTCACCAATAAAGTTAGCTACAAAGCGTGTCTTTGGTTCGTTATAGATATCCTCAGGTGTACCTATTTGTTCAATCTTACCACCATTCATAACTACAATAGTATCACTCATTGTTAAAGCTTCTTCTTGATCATGAGTAACGAATACGAAAGTAATACCTAACTTCTTTTGCATTGCTTTTAATTCATATTGCATTGCTTGTCTTAATTTTAAATCAAGGGCTGCTAAAGGTTCATCAAGTAATAATATACGTGGTTTATTAACAATCGCTCTAGCAATCGCAACACGTTGTTGTTGACCACCACTCATATTGTCAATCTTACGATCTTCAAAACCTTCTAGTTTTACTAACTTCAATGCTTCAAGTACTGCTTCTTTAATTTGTTTTTTATTCATCATTAAACTCTTAGCAGACTTAATCTCTAAAGCTTTATCTTTTAAAGCTTCTTTCTTTAACTTTTCTAATCTATCTAATTCTTCCCAATTAGCTATTTTCTTTAAACTTTTAATTTCATTTTCAAATTTTTTAGCTTCTTTTTGTGGATTTTGACTTTCATTAATAGCTTCTTCAATTTCTTTTAATCTATTTTTAGCTTCCTTAACTTCATCATCTTTATCCCATTCAATATCAATTTGTTCATCTAATTCAGAGATAATTTTATCATACTTAGTTTCAACTTGATTTAGACGTTCTTCAATTAAGTTTTCTTTTACTTCAATAACTTCAGCTTTAATTTTAACTTTAAGAGCTTTTAACTCAGCCTTTAATTCAGCTTTTCTTTCATCATCTAAACCTTTGATGTTTAATTCAGTCTGTATTTTCTTACGTTCATTTTCATACTTTCTAGCTACATTGGTTTTAATATCAGCTACGGTACGGTTAAAGTTACGTAAACCAAATGCTACATTATCAAATACATTTAAATGGGGGAATAGAGCATACTTTTGAAATACAGTATTAATAGGTCTTTGATATGGTGGAATATCATTGATCTTTACACCATCAAGTATAATATCACCACTATTAGGTTCTTCAAAACCACCAATTAAACGTAAAGTCGTAGTCTTACCACAACCAGATGGACCTAATAAAGTTATAAATTCATTTTCATTAATATATAAATTTAAATTTTCTAATATAACATTATCATCATATGCTTTCTTAATGTTTTTTAATTCAATTATCTTCTTTGCCATAAAAACTCCTCAATAAAACTAAAAATTAGGTGGACAACTTACCCAAAGTACTTTAGCGTTAACCTGACCTATATTTTCTATATAATGTTTTTTTGTAGCTTTGTAATAAAAAGATTCACCACATTTACAGTTAATATCTTCATCACCATAGTGTAGAGTAATTTCTCCTTCTAATACATAACCAAATTCTTCACCTTCATGAGGTAAATCTAAAATTGTCTTTTTACCTGGTTCTATAACTAAATAGATTGGTTCCATAGCATGATTTTGACTAGTTGGTACTAACCAACTTTGAATATAACCATCCATCATTGTGTCTAATTGTTCTTCTTCTGTAAACTTTATTTGTGGATGAGATACTGCCTTAAAGAAATCTGATAAAGTTGTACCTAGTGCATTTAATATTTGCTCTAAAGTAATAATAGATGGATCAGCTTTATCATTTTCTAATTGACTAATGTAACCCTTAGTTAATTCACATCTATTAGCTAATTCCTCTTGAGTTAATCCGAGCAGTAATCTTCTATCTCTTATCTTTTGACCTAATAACATAATAAACACCTCACATTTGATATTGCTAAACTAAATGTTTGAAATCTCTAAACCTTATTATAATATATCTAATATAAAAATACAATAAATATTTAGTAATTTTAAATATTAAGTATAGAGATACTAAACTAAATATAATAAAAAATATGCCATATAACCCAAAGCATTATATAGCATATTAGTTCTCAAACTATTTTATTAAATCAGAAAAATCAGCAGTATCTAAATTAACATTTTTAAATTTAAAGACAATATTTTCTTCATAAGTCCATTTTACTTTAGCATGAAAATAATCAAAACCATTATCTTCAAAAGTTACACCAATTCTATTATTGTACGATTTAGTACCACTTACATTTATTGTTATTTTACTGTTACTTATAATCATTTCTCCAACAAGATTTGAACCATCTGCATTAGTATAAGTATATTTAAAAGCGTTATTAGCTAAAAAATATTTACAGTCCATAAAAGAGAAGTATTGAGGCAGAAAATATTCACCAAAAATACCTATAACATCTTCGAAAGTATTAAGCTTAGCAAATGTTTTTGCAGCCACATTATCATACACATAATACATATCATTATATTTTTGAGCATGATAATCACGAATACTTGGCTTATCTTTATCTCCAGCAATAGCAATAGCCTTTTTATCATTAACAGAACCATTTGCTACTAGATTATCGTTAACTTTGACTTTATATATTTCTTTATCAAAATCACAAAATTCTTCTCTCTTTAAATCACCATTAGTAACAGCTGTCCCGATTATATCTCCCGTACAATCATAATTTTCATAAAAGCTATATTCTTTACTTCCTTTAAAAGTTTGTTTAAGTTCAAAATCCTTATCAAATACAAATTGTTCCCTAAATTCAAAAAACTTATCTTCGTATTCTTTACGTGATACTTCTTTAAATTTAGGACCACATGCAGATAAAGAAAACAAAACAATAAACATTAATAAAAAACAAACTAAAAATTTAAAATAAAATTTCATAATAACCCTCCTAATTTTACGCAATCATTATACACCTTTTAAGTTAAAATATCTACTTTTTATAAAATAAAGCTTTTGCTCATGAAATTGAGTGATAAAATCTAAAATATAATATTATTTATATCAAAAGTACAATTCTTTATAATAATATCTTTAATAACTGAAATAATATAATATTTTATAGATTTATCTAAACATTTTCTATATCTATAATAATATTCTGTGGTATATTTTGATATTTTTTTAAAACTAAAACATATCTAAACATCATTAAAGATGATGAGTTAATACACCAATTCTAAATCGTGGAGAGCTGTATATTTCTTTGTGTATCTTATTAATTTCATTTTGATTATAAATAACATAACCTCAAAATCTAAGCAACTATTAGTTTAATTTTTGTAAAGATCCAACATTTAAATAACCTATTGACATTTTTTGCAATAATTGCAAAAATTGTCAATATGATGTTTATAAAAAAAGAGAGCCAAAGCTCTCTATATCTTAGAATTATTTAATATTGTAGTAATATCTGATACATAATGACGATTAAAATCAGCTAATAAGTTTCCTTGATAACCCTTAGTATTAGGATTTAATGGATAATATTTTGGAATAAAATAAGCAAGATTTTGTCTAAATACATCATTACCTTTATAATTTACTATCATATTATAAGTATCATTAATTGGTGTACAATAACCTACCTTCATTGCATTCTTTAATGCATTTTCTGGTTTTAATAAAAAGTCAATAAATTTATGGGCTAAATCTACATTTCTAGCTTTTTTAGGTATAACTAGTGAATCAATAAATGAAATAGTATTATTAGGAATATAGATATCATATTCTAAAGAATCATGATCTGTACTATTTTCTAAATCAGTATAAGCCATATCTAAGAAATCACCAGTCCAAACATATGCTAAGTCTAAGTTTTTAGCAGATATTGCTTTCTTTAAAGTATCAGTACCCCATTGATTAAACTTAACATTAGATAAAGAATCATTAAATAACTTTAAAGCTTCTTTATTTGAACTATTAACATCTACTTTATTATAAAACATAGATGCTGCATAAGCATAACGTGTATTATCATACATTGCTACTTTAGTATTAGGAATAAGTTTATTATGTTCAAAGAATATTTTGTATTCATCACCAGTTTTAGCCAGTTTATTTATAGTATTAATAATCTCAGGTTTATTTTTATTATACATAAAACCCCAAGTACCAAAGAAGTAAGGAATAAAATAATTACTTAAGCCACTTACTCTTTCATCAATATCAAAAATCATAGCATTTACGTTAGAAACAAATACTTCATCGCTATAATTAGATAACTTAGATTTATCTATTTCTTGTAATAAATCATTCTTATACATCTTCTCTACCATATAATCAGAAGGCACAACAATATCATAAACAGTCGTACCACTTTTAATTTTAGAATAGAATAATTCATTACTATCAGCTAAACTCATGACAACATCACAATTATACTCTTTTTCAAAATCAGCTAATACTTCATCACTAATATATTCGCCCCAGTTTAACATCAATAGTTTTTCTTTACCACTACAAGCAGCTAAAACTAAAGGAATTAACATTAAGTTAATAAGACTAACGATTTTTTGCATGTTTCTTATCTCCTTTAGTAAAGAATGATTTTACCAGTACAAATATAATAGAACATAATGTGAATAAAGTAGAGAAAGCATATACACCAGGGAATAAACTACGTTTACCAATAGATGAGTAAATCCAAATACTCATATTATCAAAACCGTTACCTGTAGTGAAATAACTTACAGCAAAGTCTTCAAAACTAATAGTAAAAGCTAAGATTAAACCACTAAAGATACCACTTTTCACAGCAGGTACTATAACTTTCCATATTGATCTAATAGGTTTGATACCTAAGTCATTAGCAGCATCCATTAAATTCGGATCCATCTCTTTTAACTTTGGCATTACACTTAATACAATATAAGGTAATGTAAAGAATATGTGAGCTAATAATAAGGTTGGGAAACCAAAGAAATATGGGAAGATAGGTAATAATAAACTAAATAATAACATCAATGTAATACCAGTAACGATATCAGCATTTAATAATGGAATATTATTTAATAATAATATTTTAGATCTATATTTTTGCGGTAAATAAAATATACCAATAGCAAATAGTGTACCAGCTACTGTAGATATAAGTGTAGCCGTAATACTTGTAATAAAAGTATTAGCTATAGCTTGGTTTAAAAGTGAGTTAGTAAACATCGTTTTATACCAATCTAACGTAAAATGAGTAAACTCAGTTGTACTCTTACTAGCATTAAATGATTGTAATGCTATTATGAAGATTGAGGCATATAACATAAATACTGTTAATATAATTATTAGAACTTTTAGTACTTTCCAACTAATTTTTAAGAATTTATGTTCTTTAAAGCCATAATCTTCTAATTTAGCTACTTCATATGTCATAGTAATGTTTCTCCTTCCTTATCAAATTTATTAATTAATAGGATAGAGCCTAATATAATCACTAGGATTAATACAGCTAATATAGAACCTACATTATAGTTCATATTTGAAAAGTTTTGTTCAATAATATTACCAATTAAAATAATATTACCTCCACCTAAAATCTTAGGTACAGCAAAACCACTAAAACATGGTAAGAATACCATTATAGAACCACTAACTAACCCTTTTAATGATAAAGGAAATATTACTTTCCAAAACTTCTTAAAAGATGTCATACCTAAATCATAGGCAGCTTCTTCTAGTGATGGATCTATTTTTTCTAATGCAGTATATATAGGTAGTATAACAAATGGTAAATAAGTAAATATTAGTCCTAGTAGAATTGCTAAATCAGTACCTAAAATATCAAAACCATGAGATAAACCTAGTAAATCTACCAAGATATTATGTGGTTGGAATAAATTAGATAGGGCTTCTATTCTTAGAAGAATATTAGTCCACATAGGAACAATTAATAATAATAAAATACCATTCTTATTCTTTATCTTAGACTTATATAAAGAGTAAGCTATAACATAACCAAAAAATAATGATAATATAGTAGTTAAAAAACTAAATTTAAAACTATTATAAAATGCTACACCAATAGATGGTTCAAAAATACGAATAAAATTATCAAATGTAAATGAAGCACCACCTAGAGATACACCTTCAGTATCAACAAACATCAATACTACTAATATTAGCATAGGGAAAATAGCTAATAATAGTAACCATATTAAATATGGTATACTTAGGTGATCTAAATTATGAGATTTAGATTCTCTAGATAATTGTTTAAGTTTCTTTATCGATGCACCATTTTTTTGCATGTTCCATCAACCTTCATTAAACATATTTCATATGGATCAACCGTTAACCCTACAGTTTCACCAACTTTGACATCTTCATATGTATGTACAACAAACTCTATATCATTAATCATAACGCATAACTCAAAGTGTACACCTTTAAATACAGATGATGATACAACACCAGTAACTTTAGCTTTATCTAATGGTACAACATCCCAATCTTCAGGTCTAATAACAACATCTACTTCTTCGTTATCATCAAAGATATAATCAGTACAATTAAAATCAACACCTAAGAAATTTACAACATCTTGCTTTACATAAGTTCCTCTAACAATATTAGATTCACCAATGAAGTTCGCAACAAATCTATTTTCTGGTTCATTATAAATGTCTTTAGGTGATCCTTGTTGTTGAATTTTGCCACCATTCATAACAATGATACGGTCACTCATAGTCATAGCTTCTTCTTGATCATGAGTAACAAAAATGAAGGTAATACCTAAATCTCTTTGCATCTCTTTTAATTCATATTGCATATTTTGTCTTAACTTTAAATCTAATGCTGATAACGGTTCATCAAGTAATAAGATTTTTGGTTTTAATGCAATAGCTCTGGCTATAGCAATACGTTGCATTTGTCCACCAGACATTTGTGTAATCTTACGATTTTCAAAGCCTGTTAGTTTTACTTGTTCTAATGCTCTTAGAACTGACTTTGTTAAGCATTTCTTTAAATATTTTCTAATATGAAAATATTTTACTTTCTTAATGCTAGGATTTTCTTTCTTTATTTCATTTATGATATGTTCTTTACCACCGTAAAAATTAACCATAAACTTATATCCTCTATTCTTAATACCAAATGCAATATTATTATATACATTTAAATGTGGAAATAGAGCATATCTTTGAAAAACTGTGTTAATTGGTCTTGCATATGCAGGTAAATCATTAATAATTTTTCCATCAACAATAATATTACCTGAATCTGGTTTTTCAAAGCCAGCAATCATGCGTAGAGTTGTAGTCTTACCACAACCAGAAGGACCTAAAAATGTTACAAACTCATTTTCATAGATTGTTAAATCTATATCATCAACTACTCTAATATCATCATAGTTTTTAACAATGTTTTGTAACTCAATAAGTGCATGTGCCAATACTATGTACCCTCATTCATCAAGGATGAATTCCTTTCTTAAAAAAATCAAATTAATTATACTATTATATTTAAATATTACAATACTTTAAGTATAATTTTTTATCACTTAGAAAACGTTTACATCTTGTGTTTATCACAATATTCGCCTTAAATTAATTTATTAAAAAAAGATGATGAAATTACATTAAATTTTAATCATCTTTTTTAATAATCATTTGAATATATAGACTTTTTTATTAAATCTCTTTCGATAAACGTTACTTTATTGGTGGTTCTAATTTTTTATTGTTATAATAATTAACACTATAGATAATAGCATGCGGAAGTATGTTAATAACTATAAAACCTATGATAACTAAAATAATTCTTTTCATATAAACTCACCATATTAAACCTATATTGAATATCATTATATTGAACTAATATTTCAGTATAATTAGAAAAAGTTAGTAAAATTATATTATCAAAATCATCTACATGTTTATAACTTCCTTTATCAAAATCAACATATGTTAAATTAAAGAAAGGCATATCAATCTTATTAATATTAAAATTAATATCGTATAATTTTAAATTATATTTAATTTTATTTGATTTATATTTAAAGTTTCATTATAATCACCTAAAATTAAGAATATAGAAAAATATTATCAATACAGATTCGCCCTTTATTTCTATTAGCAATGGGATTAGCATTAACAATTCTAAATCTAAGTCTACTACTATTGTTTAATAATCTTAAGATAGAGAAAATATTTTCAGAACTATAAACAGTATTGTTTATTGGTTCAAACAAATATAGTGGATCATCAACATTAACGAAATCTCTAAAAGAATATAAATTCACATAATCTGTTTCATTATACTTTTCATAATTAATAATAATTGACATCAAACCATTTGTAAGAATTAGTTCATCACAAAAAACATTATACGTATAGTTAAATAAATTTAGCTTTGATCTAGATAAATACTGAGTTGATGTAATGGTTAATATTGTATTAAGCTTATTATACCCCTATTAATATACTTATATTTAAAATCACTATTAAAATTTAATAACGAATCTACATTTTTATTATAGAGCCTTCTATACAAAAAAACAA
>SAMEA103957793__coassemble_208_pt1 | contig 19624 bp, 18 predicted proteins | sample SAMEA103957793__metabat2_high_PE_005 | metagenome-assembled genome bin SAMEA103957793 (sample SAMEA103957793) | gut metagenome | biome: gut; material: feces | host: Canis lupus familiaris | collected 2014 | reverse complement strand
GTATTATATAGATTATATTATAAAAAGAAATCGTAATTAATATTATAAATATAACAATAAAATGTATTTTATTTGATAATTGTGTAAGCCATAACTTTAAGTAATGTTTCATCATTTGTAATTTTTAAAACTTGTTTTAATTCATTATAATTATTAATTCTATGTTTATTTCTATATTCAATTATAAGTAAAGCTTTCTTCTCACCTACTGTAGGTATTTCCATTAATTCTTTTTTTGATGCTAGATTAACATCAATACTCATAACTCTTTTATGTACATTAATATCCCTGTTTTTAACAATAATATCATTATCATCAATAAATATACTACTCTCCTTGAGACCTGCCATTGTAATAACTGCACGTACTGTGGTTTTTTCTGGCACTTGATAAGATCCTGGTCTTAATACTTCTCCTCTAACATTTACATCATAGTAGTTAACTACAGGTATATTTTCTTCTTCTAGAGGTTTATAAAATAATAGCCCAACTAAAATTATAAATAATGGTATCAATATTTTCTTCACTTTATCGCCTCCATATTATATATAGACAAAGTATAGAAAATATATATACCATAAAATTAAAAAAGTATAATATCATAATGATACTATACTAATTTACTATTATTTTATAAAGTTAGATTCTAATATTAATTTATCATCAATATCATATATAGATATATAATTATCATTAATAATAGCATAACTTCTACTTGATCCACCCTTTGGTAGAGAAATACTACCAACATTTATATAGCGTCTATTATCATAATCATTTACACTAGGTATATGATAATGACCATATAATACATTATTAGCAGTAAAATTATCACTAGAATTAAAATTTAGATGATGACCGTGAACTAAATATACTTTACTATTATTTAATTCAATATACGCATCATTATGAACTTTAAATTCTAAAACCATTTCATCAACTTCAGAATCACAGTTACCTTTTATCCATAAGATATCATCTTTAATAGTATTTAATCCATTAAATACATATTTAACGTTATAATCCTCTGGAATATCATTTCGAGGTCCATGATATAAGACATCACCCAATAAAATAACTTTATCAAAGTTATCCTTATTATATAATTCTAATATTTTATCTAAGCTTGAAACTCTACCATGAATATCAGAAAATACTAATATCTTCATTATTTAAATTCCTCTTTTAACAGTTGATTTAAATTATGCAATGAATCATAGTATTTATTAAATTGAGACGCAGAAATCTTATCAAAAAATGGGTAAGAATACTCATCAACATCCTTAAGTAGACGAACTAAAAGTTCTTTTGCTTTAGGTGTAGTATATACAAACACTACACGTTTATCTTCTTTATCTTGTATTTTTTCTAAATATCCAAATGAGATTAAACGATTAATTAAAGGAGAAATTGTATTGGTAGATTTACATAATCTTTCGCAAATCTTTGTAACTCTAGTACCTTCATTATGGTAAACATCATTTAGAACAATAGCTTGTACTGGTGTTATATTATAAGGTTCGCATAAACGTCCTCTAATAGCATCAGTATACATACCTAATTCTTTAATTAGGTCTAATAATTCACGACACTTTTCTAAATCTTTCATCTTAATTGACTCTCTTACTTACAGTTATACCATCACCTATATGATAGTATTTAGTTTCATATGTTGGGTTATTAAGTAAATTTTCTTTAAAAGCATTTAACTTTCTAATCATACTACGTAGACCACGAGAATAATTACTTAGGTCTTTTTCTTCACATAAACCGTGGAAGTCCATATTATCACAAACAATTATACCATTATCTGCTAATAGTGGACTATATAGGTCAAAGAATGTTTGGTATGATCCTTTAGCAGCATCAATAAAAATCATATCATATTTGATATCACACACTGAATCAAATGTTTCTTTAGCGTCACCTTTTATTACTCTAATTTTAGAGTCTAAATTAGCTTTATTAATGTTGTTAATTGCTAAAGCATACATATTATCATCACGTTCAATTGTAGTAACATTAACTCCTAATGATGCAAAATTAATACTTGAATAACCTATAGCTGTACCAATTTCTAACATAGTATTTGGTTTATATTCTCTTATTAAATCTAACAAGAAATTAATACCATCTTCCATCATAATTGGTACATTATGCTCTTTAGCATAAAGTTTTAATTCTTCTAGCAAATTAGTTGTGGTCATGATCACAGTCTGAGTCGCATTCATCGCCGCAGCAACACTCATGTTCACCGCAACCACAGTCATGGTCGCCACATCCACAATCATGATCACCACAGCCACAGCCGCAACCATGTTCTTTATTTTCGAAGTAATCAGAAACTACTTGTTCTACTAAATCCCATTCATCATCATTTGTAATAGGTTCTAATGTACCACTTGTAGTATCATTTTCTACATAGATCATAGCACTTAATTCATCTGTATCTTCTACAGAGAACACTACATAACTATGGTTGAATTCTTCACTTGAGAAAGTAAAGATAATACGGCATTTATGATCAACGCCATCAGCAGTAATTGTAATATATTCGTTATTCATACTTTTATCCTCTTTTATCTAAATAATTTTGTAAAATGACTACAGCTGCCATTTCATCTTTCTTTTGTTTACGATCCTTACGTTTAACATTGCCCATTATCATAGATTTATTAACAATAGAAGTTGTTAATCTTTCATCTTCTAAATGAACTTTTATATCACTATGAGATTCAATATATTCTTTAAAATCGTATGATATTTGAGCTCTTATACCAGAATCACCATTCATATGCTTTGGTAATCCTAGTACAATCTCTTTAACATTTTCTTTTTTACATAGTTCAATAGTATAATTATAAGCTAGCTCATAATTATCTTCTTCAAACCTAAAAGTATCTACCGCTCTAGCAATTATGCGTAATTCATCAGAAATAGCTACTCCTAGTGTTTTACTACCTAAATCTAACCCAATAACTTTCATTAAATTAAACCCTTAACTACTTCTAAAGCTTCATCTAACTTATTAGGATCTTTACCACCGGCTTGAGCAAGATTCTTCTTACCACCGCCACCGCCACCAGTAACCTTAGTCGCAGATTTGATTAGATCAACAGCACTTACTGACTCATCAGTAGCACATACAAATACAATTGAATTTGCTTCAGCTAATGCTAAGAAACATACACGTAAATTAAAGTTATTTAATAAAGTTGCTGCAGTTTCTTTTAATAATGATTTATCAATGTCTGTAACCTTTAATACTAAAGCATTATTAACAATTTGATCTTTATAGTGATCTAAATTAGACATTGTATTTTTCTTTAATTCATCATTAATTAATTTTTCTAATTGATGTAAACTAGCTTGAACATTACTAAATTCTTGTCTTAAAGCTAAAACTTTACGGTAACCACTCGACGCTTGTTCATTAAACTCTAAATTATAAGTAATATTTAAACCTTTTTCTTGAGCTTCGTTTAATAATCTTTGACCTTTATTAATTAAAGTATAGATATCTTGATATTGATTTACTAATGTTTCTTTAATTAAAGCATCACTATCTTTAGAAGTTGTACCTGTAATACGGAAGATACCAGAACCAATAGATTCATATGAACAAATACCAAATTTTTCAATATCTTTAGTATTATTAACATGAGTACCACCACAGAATTCTTTAGAAACATTCATATCTACAACACGTACAATATCACCATACTTTTCACCAAATAGAGCCATAGCACCACTCTTCTTAGCTTCCTCAATACTCATATAGTTAACATTTACATTGTGAGCTTCCTTAATATATTGATTTACTAAATCTTCAATACGTAATAATTGTTCTTCAGTTAAAGATTCATAATTATTAAAATCAAAACGAACAAAACGATCGTTAACTTGTTGACCTTGTTGGTGTGTATGAGAACCTAAAACTTCTTGTAATGCACGTTGTAATAAGTGCGCTACTGAGTGGTTTCTCATAGTTGCTTCACGTTTATTATGATCAACTAAACATGTAACAACATCACCTTCATTAAATGGATTTTCTTCTAAAATATGTAAAGGTTGTCCATTAGGCATTTTAATTACATCAAGTACTGTAATACCATTAATTACACCACTATCAGCTAACTGACCACCTGACGTTGCATAAAATGGAGTCTTATCTAATACAACAGCATTATCAAAAACTTTAATTACTTTACTAGTAGTTTCTAAAGTTTCGTAGCCAACAAATACTGATTCATCCTTAAAGTTAAGGAAAGCTTCGTTTTGTCCACCCATTGAACCTACATCTTTACGAGAATTACGAGCTCTTTCTTTTTGTTCGTTCATCTCATTTCTAAAGCCTTCTTCATCAACTGTTACATTCTTTTCTTCACAGTATTCCTTAGTTAATTCAAATGGGAAACCATAAGTATCATATAATAAGAACGCATCCTTACCATCTAATTTATCCTTACCTTCAATCATTTGGAATAAACGTTTTTCACCTTGAGTTAAAGTTTGTAAAAATTTCTTTTCTTCATTAGTAATAATTTGTTTAATAATATTTTGTTTTTCTTTTAAATAAGGATAATAGCTATCCATAATATCTATAACAACATCTACTAATGATGCCATAAATGGATAATCAATACCTAATTGTTTAGCATATTTTGTAGCACGACGTAGTACACGACGTAATACATAACCTCTACCTTCATTAGATAGTGTAGCACCATCAGCTATCGCAAAACTTACAGTTCTAACATGGTCTGCAATAACCTTAAATGCCATTTGACCTTCATACTTAACACCACTAATTTTTTCAGTTTTAGTGATAATAGGTCTAAATAGATCTGTATCATAGTTAGAGTCTACTTCTTGCATTACACAACATAAACGCTCTAAACCACAACCAGTATCAATATTTTTACTTGGTAATTCTTTATAATCCTCTCTCAGAACACCAGCTTTAGAATTAAATTGAGAGAATACGATATTCCAAATTTCGATAAAACGATCATTTTCAATATCTTGTTCAATTAATTCTTTACCTCTTGCGTCATACTTAGGACCACGATCATAGAACATCTCAGTATCAGGACCACAAGGACCTTCACCAATTTCCCAGAAATTACTATCTAATGGTATTAAGTTATCTTCTTTAATACCATGGCTTATCCATAGATTCTTAGTTTCTTCATCATTAGAATAATATGTAATATAAAGTCTATCCATCTCAAAGCCAAACCATTTGTCATCAAATAATAATTCACATGCAAATTCTATAGCTTCTTTCTTGAAATAATCACCTATAGAGAAATTACCTAACATTTCAAAGAAAGTATGATGTCTAGCAGTCTTACCAACATTTTCAATATCATTTGTTCTAATACATTTTTGAGCATTAGTTATACGTGGATTTAAAGGAACCATTGTACCATCAAAATATTTTTTTAGTGGTGTAACACCAGCATTTGTCCAAAGTAATGTTGGATCATTTTGTGGTACTAATGAAGCTGAAGCTTCAACATTATGTCCTTTAGACTTAAAAAAGTCTAACCACATTTGTCTTATTTGACTAGAAGTCATTTTTTTCATTTTATATAACCCCTTTTACATAAATTACATTTCTTATTGTATCTTATTAATTATACAATAATTTTAGTCTTTATTGAATAATTTTCACTACATTTTTGCTTTTTTATACCAAATTATATTATTATAATAAATTAAAATAATAGAAAGAGGTAAAAATAAATGACTTTTGGAAACATTTTAAAAGAATATAGACAAAAATATGGTTATCCGCAAAAGTATGTTGCATATTGTTTTAAGATTACACAACCATCATACAGTAACTTAGAAAATAATATTCTTGAACCAAAAATTTATCATTTACATAGATTCATATTACTCTATAAACCTGATAATGTGACAATTTCCAAGTTAATTAAAAGTTGTCTAAACTAAGATCTAAATCAGGAACCCTATCTTTAAGCTCACTAAGTGGATCAACGTTTGAATCTTCATCTAACTTTGATCCCTCTTTTATTATATCATTAGTTTGCAAATGTTCATAAAGATATGAATTACGACATCTCATATCAATATTTAATTTATATAATAAACTAGGATCACCTAGTATAATAAGTTTACTCTTTGCTCTAGTAATTGCTGTATACACTAACTTTTTAGTTAACATAAAACTATATGATTTATATAATGGTAAGATGACATTTAAAAACTCATTACCTTGTGATTTATGAATACTAATGGCATAAGCTAAATCAAGATTAATTAATTCTTGTTTAGGTATGGTAATTGGTTTATAAAAATCAACTAAAACTTCATCTTTCTTTACACTCATCACAAAACCTTGATCACCATTCATAACATCAAGTTCATGATTATTTTTAGTCTCTATAACCTTATCATTAACATAGAACTTCTTTTCACCTACACTAATGAAATCATTGTTACTATAAAAAGTTTCTTGTATATAATTATTAGTTTCTATAATACCATTCTTACCATCATATTTAGGAATTAATATTTGTAATTCTTGTAAATCATCTTTATAACTATCAAATAACTTACCTATAAACTCTAAATAATCATTAGAATCAATATTATAGAAAAACACATCACTGTTACGATCTAATTTATTTAGATCAATATTATTATTTAAAACCATATTAGCTAACTTAACAATATTACTTCCTTCTTTTTGACGTAATATTTCTGTTAAATAATAAGTATTAATTAATTTAGACTTAATCATATCATTTAAGACATTACCAGGACCTACACTCGGCAATTGATTAACATCACCAACAAACAGGATACTAACATTATCCTTTAATGCCTCTAGTAATGCATTAGTTAAACTAATATCTATCATACTTGCTTCATCTATTATGATATAGTTATATGGTAATAAATTATATCTATTAAATTCAAACTCTATACCATCATAACCCAAAGCACTATGTATAGTTTGTGCACTAATCTCTTTACTGCATAATCTTTTAGCAGCTTTACCCGTAGGTGCACATACTAATATATAATCATCTTTTACCTTTTTATAAATATGATTAATAATTTGAATAATTGTAGATTTACCAGTACCAGGGCCACCAGTAATAATACTAATATTATTAGTGAACGCACCTTTAATAGCATCTCTTTGACCAGAAGTTAATTCTATATTGTTATGCTTTTCATATTCACTAATTAATAATTCTACTCTTTTTAAACTAAATTTATGTTTCTTATTAGCATTTATATTCTTTAATTTATTAGCTATTATTAATTCTAAAACATAAATATAAGTTAAAAACAATTTATTATCTATTAAGATAAAATCTTCTTTCTTATTTTCATTTATTAGATATAGATAATCTTGGTCATTTAAACTTAAACCTAATAAACTATTAGTAAGATATATTACATCATCTAAGTACATAAATGTATCGCCATTACTATATGCACCTTTAGTTAATATATATCTTATGCCTTCTTTAATTCTTATTTCACTATTCTCAAGAAAACCTAAAGATAATGCTATTCTATCAACTACTTTAAATCCTATATAATCTAATTCTTTTAAAATAATATAAGGATTAGATGAAATTATCTCTTTAGTATCTAAACCATAAATAGATGTAAATTTTAGACTAGCATTTTGTCCTAATCCTAAGTCTAGTAACCATAGATTAATATCATCTAATTGATTTAATCCTTTTATACCAGTTACTAAAATAGATCTTTTCTTATCATTTAAGTATTCTATATCATCTAAGATATTAGGATTTTCTTTAATATCATTAATTAAATTGGTACCTAAACTATCAATAAGTTTCTCTATCGTTTTCTTACCGATACCAGGAAAACGATCACCTGATAAAAAGCTTATAATAGCTTTAGGGTCATCAATGACAACCCTAATACTTTTAGCTTTAAATTGTTCACCATACTTAGTAGTTTCATAAACACCCGTAAACTCATAAATAGTATCATATTCATAATCTACCTTATTAGAAACGATTTTAAGGGTATCTTTATGAACTCTAAATAACGAAATATTAAAATTATTTTTAGAGTATATTGTTGAGAATAGTTTACCTCTAATTTTAATATTTTCTTCTTTCATCATCATAATATACTGAAGCTATGATAGAACCACCCATACATACTTCACCATCATAAATAACACATGCTTGACCTGGAGTAACTGCTCTTACCTTAGATGGATAGAAAACTCTAATATTGCCATCTTCTAAATATTTAATAGTTACAGGAACATCAGCTTGACGATATCTAAACTTAGCTGTATATTCCTTACCTTCTACTGCCTTATCATAGATCCAGTTAACATCTTCACAAATACAGTTATTAGAATAAACATATGGATTATCAAACCCTTGTCCTACAATTAATTCATTTTTTTCTAAATCTTTACCAATAACAAACCAAGGGTCATTATTATAATCATGACTACCACCAATACCTAGTCCTTTTCTTTGACCAATAGTATAATACATTAAACCATCATGCTTACTAACAACAGTACCATCGAGAAGCACCATATTTCCTGGTTGTGCAGGTAAATAGTTTTGTAAGAAACCTTTAAAGTTTCTTTCACCAATAAAACAAATACCTGTACTATCTTTTTTATTTTTAGTATATAAGTTTTCTTTTTCAGCTATTTCTCTAACTTGTGGCTTAGTTAAATCTCCAATTGGAAATAATGCATCTTTAATTTGATCTTGTTTAAGCATACATAAAAAGTATGTTTGATCCTTATTATTATCTACACCCCTTAGTAGTAAAGAATGGTCAGGATAATGCTTTACCCTAGCATAATGTCCCATAGCGATATAATCTGCACCTAATTTTTTTGCTTCTTTTAAGAAAGAATCAAACTTAATATATTTATTACACATAATATCAGGATTAGGAGTTCTACCCTTTTTATATTCATTTAAAAAATAACCAAATACATTTTCCCAATATTCATCAATAAAATCTATACGATGTAATTTAATACCACATTCATTAGCAACATGTAATGCATCATTATAATCTTTTTCTTGTGGACAAACATCTTCATTTAAATCTGGATTACCTAAAACGTCATTATTAGTAGCACTATCCCAGTTACGCATGAACATACCTTCTACCAGATAGCCTTGTGCTTGTAACACTTTAACAGCTACACTACTATCAACACCACCAGATAACCCTAATATTACTTTTTTCTTTTCCATTTTTATCTCCTTATATCACTAGGAATTCTAAAGTCACCACGACTTGATAAACTAACATTTAATACCTTTGGTCCATCGGGTAAGGCTTGACGTTTAAATTGTTGTGTAAAAAATCTCTTAAAGAATTTTTCTACATAATTATTTGAAGCTTCTTTACTAATACCAAATGTATCTTGTAATAAGTAAATTAAACGCTCTTTAGAATCACCAAAATTTAAATATCTATATAAGATAAAATCATTAATTTCGTATTTACCAATACTCTCTTCAGTCTTTTGATCTTTGCCTAAAAGCTCTGGAGAAATAGGAGTATCAATTATATCAAATAAAGTTTCCTTAATATCACTAAATTCATTTAAGGCATACATCTTAATTAAATATCTAACTAGTGTTTTTGGAACACCAGCATTTAAGCCATACATACTCATTTGGTCCCCATTATAAGTGCACCAACCAAGTGCTAACTCACTCATATCACCAGTACCAACTACTAAAGCATTATACATATTAGCTAGATTCATTAAGATTAATGTTCTAATTCTAGCTTGTGTGTTTTCATATGTTACATCAAGTGTATTAGCATCATGTCCAATTAATTCAAAATGCTTATATACACTATCAACTATAGATTTAGTTAGGACAGTTAGATCAAGATTATGCATCATATCTAAAGCATTATTTTTAGTTCTACTAGAAGTACCTAAACCAGGCATTGTTACAGCAATTATATTTTTACGAGGTAAACCTAATAATTTGAATGTATTATAACAAACTAATAACGCTAATGTAGAATCTAAACCACCACTAACACCAATAACAACATGTTTCATACCAGTATGTTTTAATCTCTTATAAAGAGCTAATTCTAAGATTTCTTTAATTTCAAAAAATCCTGATTCATTATCTGGTACAAATGGTAATTCTTTTTGTTTATGACTTAATTTAAATTCTTTATCTTTAAAAGTAAAATTTATTTCTCTATAGATATCTTTATTAGCTTTAGTAATATGTAAACTTGTACTCTTTCTTCTAGCAAAATTAATACCATCAATATCAATATCATATTCTAATGTAGACGTTTCAAATGGAATTGATTTATTCTCACATAATAAAGTACCATTTTGAGCCATAATCATATGACCTGAAAATACTGAATCACTTGTAGAATCACTAGCATTAGTAGATGAGTAAATATATGCTACAGAATTACGACGTGAATTATCAATAACTGCACATCTTCTTAATTCTCTTTTATTTAAGTATTCATTTGATGCACTAATATTTAAGATAACATTACAACCATTAAGGGCAAGGATACCACTAGGAGGTGTCATAGACCACATATCTTCACAAATCTCCAATCCAATGTGGACATCATGCTTATTATCAGTAATAATAATGTGACCAAAAGGCACAATATTATTATTGATATTTATATTATCTTTACTAATATTAAAACCAGAAATAAACCAACGTTTTTCATAATATTCAGCACTATTAGGTAAAAAATATTTAGGTACAACCCCTAAAATTTTATCCTTAGCTACATAAATAGCACTATTAACTAAGCTACCTTCACTAATAAGTGGTGCGCCAAACACTAATAAGCCTTCATAATTATTATTCTTAACTATATAATCAATAGCTTCATATACCTCATTAATTAAATCATTAGTAAAGAATAAATCACCACAACTATAACCTGTTAAAGCTAACTCAGGAAATAATAATATATCTTCATCTTTAGCACCATTAGCTACCCTTATTATCTCTTTAGCATTACAAATTGGATTGCCTAAAGTTATAATATTAGTAACACATTTAACTTTTAAAAAGCCATTATACATTTATATCAACTCCATATAATTTATTTTCTACAATATATTTATATACATTTTTATCTAAATATTCTTTATATTTACATACATCTTCTCTAATAAGTGTACTACTTATCTCATTATTCATTTCTAAGATAGTAAAATTATCTTGATAAGCCCCCATATTCCTAGTACACACTTCATCCCCAGGTCTTTTTACAATTATAAATTTAAATTCACTTATTAATTTATCGTAATTAATCCATTTATCAAGCTGTTTTAAGTTATCTGTACCACATACAAAATAAATATCTTTATCTAAATATGTATGATCTTTAAGCATTTGATATGTACCTTTATATTCATTTAGATTAAATTCATACTTACTAATTTCATCTTCATTAAACATTAATTTAAGCATATCATAACGTACTTCATCATCTAAAAGATTATCCTTCCATGGATACTTAGTCTTAGAAAGTGGCATAACAAGGACCTTACAATTAAAGTTTTCCTTAATCTTATTATATAACTCTAAATGAGCTTTAGTAGGTGGATTAAATGAACCCCCAAATATAACTAACATAAATATCGACCTCGTCATTTATTTTATCACATTTAGACTTAATTTTAAAATAAAACTATCTTATATTTAACTATATTAAAGATATTATATCTTATAAATTATATAGATAAAAATAATAAGTTTTACATTAATGTAATAACAAATTATATATGCTATAATATTTATGGTGATAGAATGAATAATGGAGTAACACACACACATGATTGTGGTATAAAACCACATAAAGTTAAATATCGTAAGAATTATAAATTTTACAATAATAATATATTTTTTAAAATATTTAGTTCTACTATTACTTTTTTAACAGTAGTTTTAGTATATCCTATAAAAAAAATATTATGGGGCTATCAAGTAAGGGGTAAAGAAAACCTAAAAGGAATAAAAAGGGGTATAACTATATGTAATCACGCAACTGTTCAAGATGGTTTTACTATAGTACCTAGTTTATATCCAAGGAAAGTATATACTACCGTTTTAGAAGAAAATATGGGATATCCTGTAGTATCCCAATTCTTTAGATCAGTTGGTGCTGTACCTATTCCAAATGATCGAAAACTATTTGTCCAATTTTTAAAAGAGACTAGAAATATATCAAATAAGAATATATTCATTCAAATATTTCCTGAAGGTTCACTGATACCATACTGCGACCATATACGAGAGTTTATGCCTGGTGCTTTCCATATAGCTTATGACTGTAAAAACCCAATCATTCCTATGGTAACCACATTTCATAAACGTAAAGGTATTTATAGACTAAAAAGAAAACCTTCTATTAGATTAAATGTTTTAACACCTTATTATATAGATTATAATTTACCTAAGAAAGAAGCTATAAATAAAGCTAAAGAAGATTTATTTAATATTATAAACGAATATTTTATTACAAATAGTGTCAATGCTTTTAAAAATAATTAAACAAGGTGGTTATTAGAAGATCTCTAGTAACCACTTTTACTATATAAATAAAAAAATGTCTAATACCTAAGTATTAGACTAATATACAAAATGGTGGACCCTTGGAGACTCGAACTCCAGACCCACTGATTAAGAGTCAGTTGCTCTACCAACTGAGCTAAGGGTCCGTGCGTTATGTATTATAGCACTATTTAAAATACAATTCAATAGCATAATTACAAAAAAGGAGGTAAATTATACCTCCTTATCTATTATTTCCATAATTGTTCTTCGTAGATACCTTGTTTTTTTAGTTCTTTTATACTATTAACAACGTATTCTTTATCTTCTTTATAAGTAACACCAAACCACTTATCTGTAGTACGTAATACTTTTACAGTAGCTTTATTAGACTTAATTAAATAGTCAACAAACTTAGGAATGTAAAACTCACTAGTTAAAACAACATCACTATTTAAAAAATTAATAAACTCTTCTTCCATATAAGTGAATATACCTTTTTTAAAACCCCAGAAATTCATAGATACAAGTGAATCACTAGGTAAATCATGATAAGTTAGACCATTATCTAAAGTATAAGCGCCACCATTATTAGTCTTAATGATTTGTGTTCTCTCAACAATATCAGTAAGCATACCACTCTTAATTTGGCATACCCCTCTAGCAACACTACCATTATCAGTTAATGTCTTTAACAATTCATAACCAACCATTGCAAAGCTATTATCATCAGTGTCAGTTGTTAAGAATTTATATATCTCTTCATATGCTACTTTACCATAGAAGTCATCAGAATTAATAACAGCAAACGGTGCATCACCAATAGCTTCACGTGCACAATATAGTGCATGTGCAGTACCCCAAGGTTTAACACGTTCACTAAAAGGTTTAAAGCCTTCAGGTAATTTATCTAATTCTTGATATACATATTGAACATTTAGGTGTTTTTCTACTCTTTTACCAACTTTTTCAATAAAGATATCTTTAATTTCATTTTTAATAATAAATACAACATCTTTAAAGCCAGCTCTTTTGGCATCATACATTGAAAAGTCAATAATCTTGTCATCGTATTCATCCATAGAGTCCATTTGTTTTAAGCCACCATATCTACTACCCATACCAGCGGCTAATATTACTAATTTAGGATTTATCATAATATACCTCTTACTCAAATAATTTAGCTAATTCACGATTAGTCGTTTTATGGAAAAATTTTTCAATTTTATTTGTTAATAAAGCAACTTGACGTTTATTATCTTCTCTAATAGTGAACAAAGCTGTACTAACAACAGTATCTTCAGGTAAATGTTTCTTTATAACATTACCGATTTCCTTTAGAGTGTATTTCACTTTCATTTCTTCAACATCTTGTAAAACAACATTAGATAACATATCATATGCAAATTGAATTAAAAATATGCGGTTATGTCTAATAATTACAGCATCAGCCATCATTTCCTCTGCTGAATTAGCATATTCACTTTTAATAGTAGGATTTAATATAATATTTAAATGTCTTAAGTTTTCTTGACGTAATTTACCTAACACTTGATTAAGAATTGTTATTTTATCTAATAATAAGACATTATTAACATTATCTTCAAATTTAATAGGTAATTTATCCATATTAACATTACCTAAATCATTTGCTCTTAAATCAAAAGGAAGATCTTTAATGCACCATTCTACATTAAATAATGACTTGGAAAAATCATTAAAATCAATACCTTTAACTCTACATGCATTTTTCAACTCAAACACCTCTATTCGCTCTCTATCACTTTATTATAGCACATTATAAAAATCTTTACAATGTAAAAAATACTTTTACAATTAGGGCTTTTTTATGTCTAAGTACTAAAAAACACCTAGAAATTCCAGGTGTTAAGTAAAGGATTTATATTATTAAACAAATTGATAGTTACCATCAACTAATTCAAGTTTAGCATTGATTAAATCACCATTATTATTAATAATAACTTTAATCTTATTGCCTTCTTTTTTATACTTCATACTAGATTTATTATCTTTAGTTATATTACAAACACTATATGATTCTTCATCACCTTCAAGTTCATATTCAATCTTAACTTTTTCTACTAAACCTTTAGCATCATATTTAGAATATACATATTCGTTTTCATTTTCACCATTACCAGTTTCTTTTTCTTGTTTAACTACTACTCTATTCTTTGGATCTTTTTCACTAGTAATTGTAAATGTGTATTCTATTTCTTGTTCCTTACCTTCAGTCTCTACTTCTTTATTACCTAACATTTTATATCTTAATTCTGTTTCAAGACCTTCATCAAATACTACCATACCATCTAGACGTGAACTAACTTCATGCTCTTCATCTTCTTTTTCTTCCCCTAATAAAGTTTCTTTATAGTAGAATTTATATGCATCTTTAGTACCATCTATTTGGTTAACAGTTAATGTATAATATTTATCAAACTCATCAAAATATTGGTCACCTTCTTTTAAGGCTACCTCTTCACTCTTAATTGGTTCACCTTGTAGTAATTCATCTACTAAGTTTAAATTACTTAATACTAATTGTTTTTGTTCATCAGTTAATGCTTTTGCTCTATTTCCTAATACTTTAGGTTCATTTAACATATTAATACCACTAATAGCACTATTTTCTGCCATTTGTTTAAATGATACCTTTCCTGTATTATTATTATTGTTTACTAAATTTGAATTGTTGTTACAGCTAGCTAGAGCAAATAGTGATGCTGTAGCAAGTAAAGTTAAAGCTAATTTTTTCATTCCTATTTACCTCCATATCTTTCTCTTTACACCTAATATACAAAGTAGTTAATACTTTTATTGGTGATTTTTAAAAATATTTAAAAAAGTAGCTAAAAACTAGCTACTTCCTCAATTTATGGTAATTTATGACCAGCCAATAGATATAATTTATACCATTCTTCTTTAGTTAGTATTATATCTCTAGCTTTTACCATTTGTAATAATCTATCTTTATTAGTAGTACCACAAATAGGCATAATATTTAGTGGATGGCGTAATATCCACGCTACAGCAATTGTATTCTTATAAACATTATATTTATTAGCTAATTCTTCTAAATATAGATTTAATTCACTATATTTAGGATTATCAATAAAACTACCATCTTCCCATGAAGCCATTATAGGTGACCAAGCTTGAATTTTGATGTCATTAATTAAAGCATACTCTAATAGATGACCACATCTAAAGGTTGATTCAGCATCATTCATATTATAGAATAGACCCTCAGATATTAAATGTGAATGAACAATAGATAACTGTACTTGATTATACTTTATTTTATGATCTAAAAACTTATTATATGCCTCTATTTGCATTGGACCTACATTAGATAAACCAAATTCTTTTACATAACCATTATCATATAAATAATTAAATGCGCGATTAACTTCATTATAATCTACTAATGCATCTGGGCGATGTAAAAGTAAAATATCGATATAATCACAGTTTAATAATCTAATACTTTCTAAAGCATGACTAACAATATGTTCATAAGATAAATCATAATATCCTTTACAAATACCACACTTAGTTTGAATAATCATTTTACTTCTTAAATTTTTATGATCCTTTAAGAATAGACCAAATTTCTCTTCACTTTTTCTATTACCATAGATATCAGCATGGTCAAAGAAATTTACACCATTATCTAAAGCTGTTAATATAAGTTCATTAACATCTTTTTGTTCCATTTCGGAAATACGCATTAAACCTAATCCAATATTTTTATTCATATATTTATAGACTTAAATCATCAATACTATCTAGGATAGTTTCAACAGTATTTACAACTTCTGTTAAACAACCTTCTTTAAATGGTGATATTAAGCCTGCCTCCTTCACTAATTCTGTAAATGACATAGTACCACCTAAACTACATAAATGAACATAATCACTCCAACATTTAGGATCTTTATTATAACTTCTTACAAAGAATTGTAATGCACAAACTTGAGCAAGAGTATAATCTATATAATAGAATGGACTACCAAAGATATGACTTTGTTGATACCACCAACAACCACGTTCAAATAACGGGTTACCAGTAAAATCCTTCCAAGGATTATACATTTTCTCTAATCTTCTCCATGTGGCTTTTCTCTCACTTATACTCATATCAGGATTACAATATACTTCATGTTGGAAATGATCAACTAAAACACCATAAGGCAAGAACTCGATAGTACCACTAAGGTGAGAAAATTTATATTTTAAGGTTTCATCTTTAAAGAATAACTCTACCCAAGGATAGGCAAAGAATTCCATACTCATTGAATGAATCTCACAAGACTCCATAGTAGGCCAGATACATTCAGGCGTTGTAATATCTTTAGACATATATGCTTGGAATGCATGACCTGCTTCATGCGTTAGGACATCTACATCACCACTAGTACCATTAAAATTAGAGAATATAAATGGGACTTTATAATCAGTAATGGTAGTACAGAAACCTCCACCTTCTTTATTAGGTTTAGCTTTTAAATCCCATAATTCACTTTGAACCATTAAATCTATAAACTCACCAGTTTCTGTACTCATATCATGATACATCTTACTAGCTGCATTAATTAAATCATCATAACTTCCCTTAGGTGTAGCATTACCATTTAAAAACTTAATAGGTAAATCATAATAACTAAGCTTATCTAAACCTAGTCTTTTAGCTTGCTTACTAAATAGCTTATTAGCTAAAGGAACAACATCTTTTAATACTTGTTCACGATATAAACTAACCATATCTTCATCATAGTCTAATCTATTCATACGGTAATATCCTAATTCAATATAGTTTTTATATCCTAACATTTTAGCCATCTTATCACGAACATGCACTAACTTGTCATATATATCATCGAACTCATTTTCATGTGCTTCAAGCCAATCTACTTTAGCGTCATATGCACGTTTACGATAAGTTCTATCACTATTTTCACATCTAGCACTAATTTCAGCCAAATTTAAAACTTCACCATCAAAATTAATCTTGCATGATGCTTTTAATTTACCATATTGGGTAATTAATTTATTCTCTTCTTGTAATAATGGCACAATACTTTCATCAAATGACTTAATACTACATAGAGCAAGTTTAAAGAATGTTAATGGTATATCTTTTAATAATTCTTCTCTATAAGGTTTATCTAATGCTATCTTGTATAACCTAGAATCAAACACTCTATATAAAGGTCCAATTTCGTTAAAGAATTCTACTTCCTTATCATAAAATTCATCAATAGTATTAATAGAATGTCTTACATTACATAATGTATCCATAGTAGAAAATCTATTTCTAATAACATTAATATCATTAAATAACTTAATAAATTCTTTAGAATTATCACATAATTCTAATTTATCTAATAATGAAGTTAATACTTTCTTATCTTCTTCATAATTAGGTCTTTCATACTTAAAATCTACAAATTTCATAAAAATCAACTCCTTTATATTATTATAAACTAAAACTAATTAATATCTCTACTATTATGACAAGTTAAATATATAATTTGATGATTATTACTTATTTTCCTTAACAAACTCAATGCTTTACTTAGATGATTTTCATCTAATAAAGTAAATGGATCATCTAATAATAAAAAGTAATCATCATAAATATTATCCATAATAGCTAATCTATAGCATAGACTAACTAGTGTCAACTCACCACTACTTAGATACTTATAACTTCGATTAATACCATCTTTAACAAACATTAATTCAAAATTACTATTAATAATAATCTTTTCTCCTAATATCTCTTCTAACTCTTTTATATATAATATAAATTTATCTTTAATAGGAGTAATATATCTATTCTTTAAATTATTATCAGCTTCTTTTATAACTTCTATAGCTTTACTTAATAAATATACTTTATTTTCTAGTTCTAATTTAAAATTATTTAATTCATCTATTTCAGAACTTATATTATCTATTTTAGAAACCATAAGTTCATCACTATCTATATCACTTGTAATAATTCTAATTTGCCCAACAATATCATTTAAATCTAATGTTAATTCATGAACATCTATTCTTTCATTATACTCATCTAAATTATCAAAATCACCTTTAATTAGTTCATTCTTTATATCATTTTCTAATTTAGCAATATTATTATTTAAATTATTAATGATAATATTATCGTTATTGCACTTAGTAATAAATTCACTTATATTGGATATATTATATTTATTAATATATATATCTAAGTCTTCTTTTATAGTATTAATATTATTATTAAGAATATAAGCTTCTCTATCATACTTAGACTTATTATCTACTAGAACTATATATCTATTATAATAATTATTTAGTTTATTAAAACCATAATTAATATCTATTTCATTAATATTATATTTTAATAAAGTATTAGTTATACTATCTTTAAGTTTATTAATTTTATCTAATCTATGTTTATTATTATTTTCTATATTGTTCTTTCTAGTTAAAACATTTTTTAGTCTCATTATATCTTCATCTAATAAAGTAATATTAACAATGACATCATTATGTATATTAATATACTTAGATAATATAGAATTTATATTTAAAGCTAAATCATCCAATTTAGTTTTTAGTTCTAATTTATAATTATTAGGTTTACTAATATTTTTAGTACGTTTTAATAAATATATAAATCCAGATGCTAACAAAGTAATAAACCCTACTAATATTAGAATAATAAAATATTTATTACTTAATACAGTAAATAATACTCCTAATATCATAGTAATAATACTGATAATTAGTAGTATAAAACTACTCTTATTACTTATATTATTATCTATTATAGAATCACTCATAGTATTATATTTATTAGATAATTCTTTATACTCACTATATAAATTATGTACTTTACTATCTATATCTATATTATAATCATTATATTTATTTAGAAGAGTAACTTCTTCATTAGTTAAAGATTCTAAACTACTATTATTAAGCTTATTATATTCTATTAAATCTTCTTCTAAACTTAGTATAATATC
>SAMEA103957793__coassemble_206_pt1 | contig 19824 bp, 6 predicted proteins | sample SAMEA103957793__metabat2_high_PE_005 | metagenome-assembled genome bin SAMEA103957793 (sample SAMEA103957793) | gut metagenome | biome: gut; material: feces | host: Canis lupus familiaris | collected 2014 | reverse complement strand
CCTTAGCATCTTGGGGCTTTTATATTTCAACCCATTTTATATTGTACGCTTACAATTAAACCAATAAAGAATAAAAAAAAGAAAAGGAATAAATTATTAATATAATTAAGGATGTAAGAATTATTACGTACTAAAAGCCAGTTTTAAACTGGCTTTTTTATTGTTTTATTTACACATAACCCTAGATATTTTAAAGCTATGCACCATATATTTTAAAGCTTAAACCTTAAAGCAGTTTAATGTTTTAAAGAACCCGAAAAATGAGCTATACACACTTGTTTTTATCTTCATATAATTTGATTATCATCTTCAATTAATTTTACTTAGAGTTATTTTTATTAAAATATAGTATCAAATAATGTTGCTTTTGAAACTGCAAATAAAGTGCTATTCAACAACAATGTGTGACAAAGTTGTCCATTTTTATGGGTACATATTACTCTACGATGTACCCTCATAAGCGTTGATTTAGACGCGTATATTACCTTTTCAATTTCACTCCAAGAAAGTCAATCAAGTTAATGAAGTGTAGACAAGTCTTTCATCTTAATCTATTACATTAGTGATTGATGTTTCTATTTCAACCTTTACTACACTTGCTTTAGCTTCAAGATCCTTAAGTTCTCTTTCAGCATCAAGCCTCTTATAACCCATTTAACAAATGGTACTTTTAATGATGGGGTATGATCTACTCTTTCTTCAGAAAAATACTGACCTGGAATCGAATGTGATCGTTCCTCACAAAAGGCAATATACTGTTTCTTCCTTTCAATTCTTTCTATTAAGTTATGATATCGACTTAAGTATTCTTTCTTATCCGAATCACCACCACGCCTTTATTATTGCTTCCATTTTACTAGATTTATCTAGCAAATATAATTTGCTTAAGATAAGAATCACTCCTACATTTCTATCTATTTAAGTATCAATCACTCTATAGTTATTTGACCTTCAATTTGTTAAATTAAAATTTTCACCTAAACGACAGGTTTAAGCATACATTTTCCATTACTTTCAATTAAATGTCATTTTAAGATACAAATAACTAACATTATTCGAACTAAGATTAAGCGTGTTTTTCATCAAGCTCTTCTAATCTTTTTAACCATTTTATTATAGAGCCATCTTTTAAGTAACTAAGTAGTGCACCATCACAGAATCTTTCTGCTCTTATAGCCGCAACCAACATTGCAATTACAGTCTTGTCATCAAAACTTGAAACATCAACACCTGATAATGATCCATCAATTCCCTTTGACTTCAAAGTATTACTATAATTGTAGTGCTCATACTCGGGGTGCTTCTCACAATATTTGTAAACTGCTTTTTCTAGATAATTGACCACTTTAGAATAGTTCACAAAAGGGAAGTGAAATGGATGTTTTGGAGAACCATCATTTTCATTATCGACAATCAATTCTCCAAATTTATCATTTTCGAGTTGAGAAATAAAACATGTTAATTCTCTGTATTTTTCTTTGGTTTGTTTTTCTAATTTACCATGACCAGTTAAACGACGCCAATTACCATATCTTTCATGTTCACTAACATCAAAAATCTCATTACCATATCGAAAATAGAAATCTTTTCTAAGATATAAATGATTACCATTACCAAGATTCAGATAAATCCAAGTTGTTTCATTTAACATAACTACATTAATATTGCCAGAAGCATAACCATCTTTATGATTAAATACGTCAAATAAATCAGTAACTTCGAATTGACTTACAATTTGCTCTTTAGGTATCTCGATACCAGAAAAATGACTATCATTTGAATAAACAACATTATCTTCATCAACGATTTCAATTTCGCCTGGATTACCCGCTCCACCTTCAGCATACATAAGTGCAACAATATTATTTTTATCAATATTAGTTAATGTATCTTTTGTAAGCTTTTCTCTTGTAAATTCTTTATCAAGAAAATCAGGATGTAATTCTTTCTTTGGAATCAAATCTTTGATTGCTCTAGCTAAATAATCTAGTCCTTGCATTTCAAAATTACCATCTCTATGTAAATCAACGTAAGAATCATCATTAAAAGTAACCCTTAAATTAAACGATCCACAGTTTGTAAATGAAAATATATTATCAGATTCATGGAATACTCTATTAACTTTTTCAATTAAGCTCTCAAAATATCTTTTGTACCATATGGAAAATGTCTTATATGACCAAGAAGTTGTTTCTTTCTTAGTATGAAAATTAATTCTTTTATATGAAATCCAATTTTTTGAAATTCGTAATAAATCAGTATATGCATTTTCGTCATATCTCATAAAAACATAATTTGTTACTAATGAAATTTCTTTAATATTTTGAAGATTTATCTCCATTACTCCATCCCCGTCGCTTTTATTATTTCTTACTTCTTTTCTTAAAATCATCATCGATTTCATTGCGCCATGATGAATCAATCTTTTTATTTTTTCGGCACTTCCGATCGCATTATTTAAAGACTTGTAGTTCAATTCAACACCTACTTTATCGCAGTTGTAATTAACAGCATTTTCTCTTAAAATTCCAACTTTTTCAGCTTCTTTTGCAGCATCAATATTAGCACCTAGAAAAATAAATTCCCAGCCTAATTTTGTTTGCTTTTTTATTAATTCTTTGATATTAGCATATGAATATTCATGACTCGCATTTTCTTGGCCGTCTGTAGTAATGACAAATAATGTCTTAGCAGGTTTTTCTTCATCAGTTAATGAATTTTGAACTTTAACAATGTGTTTGATGGCATCGCCAACTGCATCAAGCAATGCAGTACAACCCGATGTAAAATATTCTTTATCTGTTATTTTTTTCACTTCCTGAATATTTACTCTATTATGAAGAACGATAGAATCATCACTGAAAAGCACTGTTGAAACAACGGCTTCACCAGTTTCCTTCTTTTGTTTTTCGATTAGTGAGTTAAACCCACCAATAGTATCTGCTTCCAGTCCACACATCGAACCACTCTTATCTAAAATAAATACTAACTCTGTTAAATTTTCTTTCATTTTTTGATTCCTCCTTTGCATTTTGCAATGAAAGTATATCAAAAAACAAAAGAAATTTGGTCGCATCTAAAACGACATTTTAAATATATAGAGGAGTTTCCCCATAATCATAAAGAACCTGATTTAAAACTATGAGGTCATATTCTTTTTTCTCTATAAAATATTCTATTATTAAATCAGATTTTGAAGAATGTGATAAAACAAAACCAGCTTTTTCAAGTAAATCAATAGTTTCATCTAAATTTAGCATTAAACCAAAACACAATGCTATAGCGGTTTTTCTACTTGGTTTAAAGTTTCTATCAGATCTAATCTTTGAAAACAATCTTCTGTCTATATGAGCTCTATTATAAACTTCAACTTCATCAAGTTGTTTAGTATCAATATGATAAAATACTGATTCTTGAAACGTATCATCCATATGATCTAAAACATCATTAAGGCTTCTAGATTTTTTTACTTTTTTTGATGAGAATCCATTAACAGTACTCATCATTTTGCATTCAGAAACTGCAAAGTCTTGTAAACCATCTTCCAAAACAATAAATTCTTGTTTTTCTAAATGTTTAACTATATATTTATCAACATCTTCTTTTATTTTTAATGTGTCTTCAGTTTCTTGCTTTGCAACAATAAGATTAGAAGGTTCACCGCAACTTAAAACATATGCTTTTATTTGAGCACGTGTTATAGAAACATACAGTAAACATCTTTCAATTATATAATTTTCATCATTGTCAGCTTTATCAACGTTAGTGCTAGGCATTGGAATTATATTTTTATTTACTGAAATGGCAAAAACATATCTAAATTCCAAACCTTTTACTCTATGCATTGTAGTAACACGAACACCTGGTTCACTATTATTATCTTCTTTGTTACTATTTATTTCATAAGAAGGAATACCATTTTTATTTAATTCTATACCAGCAAGTTCTATTTGCCTATGAGTTCTGGATACAATACAAATTTCCTCATAGTGAACACCGCTATCAATTAACTTTTTAATTTCATTTGCAACATATTCTAATTGCTCAGTATATGTTTTAAAATTTTGAATAACTGGAGTTTCACCATGATTTAAGGATTGACATTTACTGAATCCGGCATATTCTGTATCAATATCATCGAAGTTAATACCATGCAAGAAACTATAAGCATATTTTCTTGTTTCTTCAGTAGTTCTATAATTAATTTTTAATAAACTGCTTCTACCTTTAATATTTATTCCACATTTAGATAAAACTGCCTTGTTTTTATAAATCCTTTGATGTGAATCTCCAACAACAAAGATATCATTTTCATGTTCATCCCCAGCATATTGTCTTAAAAACTTATATGCATTTGCACTAATATCTTGTCCTTCATCAATGATTATTGAATCATAAGGAACCTCTGGATTTAATCTTAAATATTCTCGAGCTTTGTATGTGGCGTAATCAATATCCATCTTTTTATCTTTTTCGAGTAAAGTCATATACTCTTCAAAGACATGCCAAACCTTTAATCTTTGGCTTCTATCTAGCCTAATTTTGCGTCCTACTCTAGGAACAGATATGTATTTTTCAACAGTGAGATTATCCATAACGGTTGCAATTTTGCGCCATTCTTCCATATAAAATGAAGAATCTAAAACTAGATCTATCTTTGCGTTATTAATAGCATTATCCCAGTAGGCAAATAATGCATCTTCATCATAAATGATTGATGCATTTTTTCCTTTGGATTTCAAGAATGAAATAATTACTGAATCTATCCCCTTTACATCTAGCTTTTTGGCTTCTTGAAGACTTAATATTTTCATAATATTAGTTTCAATATCACCAACCAGATTTGCTGTAAATGTTGTAAACAATACTTTCTTATCCTTACCAAGTAAATATTTTGCTCTATGCATAGCTACTACTGTTTTACCAGTTCCAGCTTCACCACATACTCTTGTTGGGCCAGAAAAATCTCTATCTACTAATCTCTTTTGAGAAGGATGCAAGAATACTCTCCATCTATCTAATGGTGCATCAAACATCTTATCCAGTTCTTCTTGACCTTCAACGACAGCAAACGAACAAATATTACCACTTGTTTTTAAGGCCTTATCAAAATCATCTGTTGATTCATTTTCAGCATCTAAATCCTTCAGTAATTCTAATACATCAGAATAATCTACGCCATTTACCAAAAACTCTAAGTATTCATAAACATCATTTGAAAAAGCTTTTTTATTAGTAAATAAATCTGATTCCATTTTAAACGATCTAACGAATGGTAATTGTAATTTTGGAAGTCCTAATGCTAATAATTGATTATCAGTATATTTATCAAACAATTTATTATTGACAGGTTTTTCTTCGGCTTTAATAGGAATAATATCGTATAGTTGAAGCAATCTGGTTAATTTATTCACTTCAATCTTTTTTGATTTAGCCCAATTATATGCCTCATCATGATGATCTACCCATAGCAAAATATAAGTATTAGTTTTCTCTTGTATAGCAATAATAACTCTATATGTTTTATCTACTCTTCCAGAATAAAACTTGTCATCATATGGATTAAAAATTTTCTCTAGGTTGATTCCGTGACCCTTAGGATTTTGTTTAAATTTCTTTATAAAATTGTTCGTTTTGTTTTGAATTCCAAGAGGTAATTTAGTAAAAGCCGACAAAAAATCACTATATATTGCTATTGTAACATTTGACATATAATTGGATCCTCCTTACTCGTTTGTTATTTTTTCAAAATCATCTATTGAACTTACAACATCAAATCCTTTTTCAATAAATGCGTCTTTGTATTTCATTTGTTCGTTAGTTAAATAAACTATATCTAAATTATCCCACTCAAGTTCAGCAATTTCACCGGTTTCCATTTCATAGCCAACAATTGTAGGTGGAATAATATTTTTCTTTATACATTCTTTAATAAATTGCTTAGCCTCTTGGTCTACAATCTGTTGAACTATTTCTTTCCACTCATCTGATACTGAATCATCAATCTTTTCAATATTATCCAAAATAGAATAGTACTCTTCATCTAATCCCTGTTGAGTAACAGTTATAAATGAATCTATAAATTGCATAATATTATTAAATTGTATATATGCATTCCAATCAAAAGCAAAATTAATCTTTCTCTTTTGAATATAATCTTGAATATAAGAAACAATAGTTTTATTGCCATCATCAAATAGATATGCTGACATCTGACATTCATTATCTATAATGTATTTATCAATAGTTTTAAGATTTTTATCATCAACAATAGATAATTGATTATTTAATTGAGCTAATTCATATAAAGCATCTTCCTTCTTATATGCTTTACCAATCATGGCATCAAAATAAGCCTCAGCAGTTTCTTTAAATGCTACTTCTGAATCGCTATTCTTTAAATAATTAATTAGCAATCTAAATGAATTCTTATAGTTAATATCAAACTTGTTTCCTACCAATTTAGAAGGGAGATTCTTTTTATCAAAAACTTCGGTTGCAAATATCTTGTCATCATTTATTTCCTTAACATCACGCCAACTCAAACTCCACACTCTATAATTACCAGAATAAATAATAGCATCTCGCTTTATGGAGTCCTTATGAATTATATCATTATGATATTTAAAGCCATCAGTAAAAATCGCTATTTTCTTTTGTTTATTATTGCTCGGTGTTAATACAAAATCAGGTTTAGATGGTGAGATTACATTTTGCATTGGATCAAGATACACTTGAGGCTCAATGCGCCATTTTTGCCCATTAAATGTTCCCACATAAATGTTTTTATCAGTTCCTGTAACACTCCAAGAATTTGCTTCGTTTTGTAATTTAGCTAAGAAAATATCTTCTAACTTACTATCTGAATCACCATCGCTATATCCGTTCAAAACTTGTCCTAAATAATTGAATACATAATTTCTCTTAATAATGTCATGATGCTTTTGATTTTGGTATGTTCTTAAACAACTATAGCATGACGAATCTTCATCACAGTTAGGACACTTTTGAGCCAAATTCATGGCATTGATTAAAACGTGCAAAATAATATCTTTATTATTTAATCTCTTAACATGACCAGCTCCTCCTGGAGTTTTATCATATAAGATATAGCTATAATTTGAACCGTTATTATAATAATATTGTAAACAACCAGCAATTTCAGTATTTTCAATATTTAATTCTTTACAAGCTGCTAAAATCAAAGCTTGTAAAATAGAGTATGCTTCTTCATAAATTTTATTTCCAGACATTAACGGTTGATTGATTCTAATTCTAATAATATCTGTTTTAAACTTATAACCTAATGAATACTTTTCTAATTCAGTACCCGTCTTGCATGGATATCCCTTTGAATCTTTATGACCTTTTTTATCAGGTAGAGTCTTCATAAAAGGATTAGTACCTACAGGCACCTCTATTGTATATCCACAAGTTGGGCATACAAAGAAATCAGTTGTATTCAACATGGCCATTTCACCATCATTACCAACCATAGCTATACTTACTTCAGTAACGCCGATCATATACTTATATTCAGCAGCTGGTTCATTATTACTAAAGAATGAAGCTTCTGTTCTATACGTTTTTTCTGGCTTAATTAAAGATGGTTTTCCAACTTTTTCATCAGCTACAAATCCAAATTCAGGAATCAAGAAAGTTTTTATTTTCTTTGAATCTAATTCTGCGGCACATTGCTTACAATTACACAATGGATGTTTATCACCTTTTGCAACAAATACATGAGTAGTAACATTTAAAGTTCTACAATTATCACATTCAACATAATCATACTTTCGCCAATCAAATCCAGGGACTTTCTTAATGAATCTTGAAGTAACAAGTTTATTGTTAGCTACAACCTGACATCCAGGAGCATATTCAGATATTGCCATGGATAAGTCTCTAGATAAATCTAATCCACTTAGGTCATCTGCCTTTGTTTTAGTATTACTTTCAAGTTCAACTGTATCTACAGGAAATCCATATTTAGGCAATATATTATTTCTTGATAAAAAATTAATTATTTTTTCTTGTTCATATGTTTGAATTCGTTTTAAGAAACTAAATTGTTCGCCTTCACCAGCTGCTTTGGCTTTGTCATATTCTGTTCTTAATGTATTTAATTCTTTTAAATATACATCTCTAACTTCAAATAAACTTGGATACTCATCGTGATTAGAAGCGAATAACCATTTTACCCAACCAAAAGAATCAATCATAAATTTTGATTGTAATGAATTTAAAACAGACTCCTTTAAATATTCTTTCAACTCATTTCTATAAGAAGATTCAGTTTCTAAGAAAGATTTAAATACTTCATATCCACTTAATCCTGTCTTATCACATTTTTCCATCATATCTTTAACATTAGTAAAGTAATCAGGATAAATCTTAAAGAAATATGAAAATGCTGATGAATATAAATGTCTAATACAAATCTTTTCATTATCAACTTTGAATTGTGGTGGCAAGATTGTACCGCTTATCATTTCTGTTGGCTTTTCAAAATAATTGAAATCATGATTAGATTTGTTACAGAATGTTAAAGCAAATGCAGCAGATTGAGCACTACGACCAGCACGACCTGCTCTTTGAGCATAATTTGATGCTGATGGTGGCATGTTTCGCATAAATACAGTTTCCAAATCACCAACATCAACACCCATTTCAAATGTTGTAGAGCAGCTCAAAACATCTATTTTTTGATCTTTAAATAGATTTTGATAGTTATATGCTTCCTCTCTATTTAATTGGGCTGTGTGTTCAACAACACGCATAGGCTCAATTGGTAAATCGTGATACATTCTATAATAATGATTACTCTTTTCAATTTCATCAATATCTATTTCAACTAGATTACCATCACAACGATAAGTAGGGCATACACCCTTTACATTAAATGCAGTTATCTTATTACACCTGTCGCAACGACACATTTTTTTATTTTTATCAACTACCAAATTCTCTAAATTAACTTTGTAGTGAGCATTATTATCTCTATATAATATTTGAGGTTTTCCAGCTGCGTTTGGTGCAAAGAAGGCCCCCCAGATTTGATCAAGAACTTTTTTAACATCCTCACGTACAATCTTATCATCTACTTTTTTTAGGACTCGAGTTAAATAATCTAAGCGCTTATTTGAGAATGAATCATTTTGAGGTATAAATGATCTAACATACTTACTTCCGGAATCTTTCAAATATGTTAACTCAATTCCATTATGCGTAAAGAATTCTTTATCATTAGCATTCATTCCTTTTGGATAATACATAGCTGCATCAGCTAACATACCCATTACAAATACCATACAAATATCTTTTACTTCATCTACATTCAAGTCGTATTTTTTATGTGGACCAAATTTTAAAACATTATTAAAATCAAGTCCTAATAAACCCAAACCAATCAATGAATTACGGGAATTACAATCGACAAATACTTTTAAGACTGCCTGCCATGCAACTTTCTCATAGTCAAATGAAGCAACAGAAGTTGTTTTTAAACAATGCAAATATTCGTCGAATGGAATAATTTTATTATCTTTCATTCTAGTAGAAAGATTTTTAACAAATAACGGCAATTCAGTTTGATTATTTTTAGACGAATTCAACTCTTCTATTATTAATCTACTATACAAAATTCCATCATATGAAACTGAGAAATAGCTTGAAAAATACGCAGCTGCTTGTCTACTATCAGAAAATGCAATAAATTGTTTTGCTTTTGCTTCCTCTTCAACAGATTCACTTAAATCTACATCAAATCCATCATCCTCATTTGATTCATGTATAACAACTTTTTTTGTATGACTAGGTAATTCCTCGAAAAGGGATGTACCAATAACCGATGTTGATGCCTCTTGACCAGAGAAAAAGCCTCTTAAAATACCTAATCTATTAACATTTTCGCAACTAACACATTTAGTAACTCTACCATCTACTTCATTAGTTGTTTTTACCTTAACGACTTTAACAAAATGTGATTCATCATGACCACAAGACTTTTTATGAACTTCCTTTTCAGAACGTATAAATCCACAGTGTGGACACAATTCATAATTTTCAACAATCAAATTTGAATTTTCTAAAGATTCATCTTCATCAGTATCATTTACTTGGTTTCCAATATAAAATGCATCTTTGATTTCATCAGATTCTGCGTTTGATTTTTGAACCAAATAACTGTTTGAATCAATATAACCGAGTAGATATAAGGCATGGCACTGTGTACATGTTACTGCTTCAAATACCTTATATTCTTTATCACCTGAATAAATCATATTTTTTCTTGATAAGAATAAATCTTTATGTGGCGCTAAAGTAATAAAAACACCTTCTGTTGCACGTAAAAACATATGGTATCTAGCATCAAATAATTTAGATTGATTCTTTGCTGCTCTAGAGGCAACATCAACAAAAGCAGAGATTTCTTTTTCATTAAAGTTTGAGTATTCTCTAATTTCTTTGATACTTTTTGGCCTATTTAAAAACTTCTTGATTTTCCAAAAAGTATTATCGCAAATTAATAAATGATATAAATATATACTTAAAGAATCAGTTTCTACTAAACCAAAATGATACTCTTTTTCTATTTCTTTAATTATATATTTGTCATCATAACCATAATCGATTAAATTATTTAAAAACTCATAAAACGCAGGTCCTAGTGTATACTTAGAATCCAGTTGTTCTAATTTAATTCTCTTTGCTCTGATGATATTTTCTTCTTTAAATGTGGCAGAACATAATCTTTCTGCAAATGTAATAACATCTTTATTTGAATCCTCATCACCTAATGTGGCACTAGTTAAAATATATTGAGGTTTCTTATTATTTAATTTAGCAATTAATCTTCTTAGAAGCATTGACACTTCTATTCCTGTTGAACCTGTGTATGTATGTGCTTCATCGAGAATGATAAATTTCCAATTACTAGCCTTATCACCATCGAAAAAAACATTATCTTCTGGTCTTAACATCAAGTACTCTAACATTGCATAGTTTGTAATAAGAATGTGCGGAGGCCTTGCTTTCATTGATTCTCTAGATAATCTTTCGTTAAATAATGGTTTTTGAAGTCTTACATCATCAATTCTTTTACCATTCAATTCTATATATTGATCTATTGCGCCTTTTTGACCTTTCACAGTCTTATCATAGTGTTTAGTTTGACCAGTGTAACATCCAAACGAAATATCAGGATATTCAATAAAGGTTTTTCTTAGTCTATCAATTTGGTCATTTGCTAAAGCATTCATTGGATAAATAATAAGTGCTCTAACACCATCATCTAAAGTACCATTTTCTTTTTCCCTCATTAATTCATTAATTAAAGGCAGCAAGAAACATTCTGTTTTACCAGAACCTGTACCTGTAGAAACAATCAAATTTTCACCATTTATTGCCTTTATCAATGCATCTTCTTGATGTTTATGCAAATTAGGAATGTTATATAATCTTTTTAAATATTGAAAGTCAGATGATATAATCCCGTCTTTAATTAATTGAGGAATACTCCTTCCTTTTTCAAAAGAATTTGTAACATCTAAATATGGACCCTTTTCAAAAGATTTACTTTCTTCAAGACGTCGCTCGAATATTTTCTTATAGTCAGGATCTTTAATATCAAACATAGTTTTTAGATATCTTTTATATTTATTTGCAATTCGTTTTGAAGCATCTATTATATTAAAGCTCATAGCTAATCCTCCTCAATATCTATTAAATAATGATACTTATCATCATAGAAGCACTCAGATTGTCTCTTTTCAATTCGTCTCATCTTCTTGCGTTGGAATGGTGGTATAATCCATTCTTTTTGCTTATCTATGTAAATGCTACAATATTCACCACCTTCATCAATTGTAAGAATTAGAGCTGATTCAGGATTCATATGATCAGTGAAAATAACAATTGCATTAACCAAATATAGCGGACTACCATCAAATTTAAACGTATACAGTTTTGCTCTATAATATACAAATTTATTCATTTGTACTTTGTCATACACATCTATATTTTCATTCCAAATCCCATATATATTTTCTGGATCATTGTCTACATCGTTCAAAACATCGCTGTAAGATGTCTTTTCCATTTTTCTCAAGACATATTTGTTAGAAAATTTATGTGAAAGATATTTCTTTTGATTATCTTGATATCCTTTTAGATTAATATATTTTCCACATAAATTATTGATATTAATTAGTTTTTTTACTATAGGTTGTTCGTTTAACAAAATTGAACCAGTCTCTACATCAAAACCATTATCATCACTATCTTCAATCTCATATACAAATATAGTATAATTTCCAGTTTCAATCTCTGTTTCAATTTGGAAATGTCCATCAATTATTTGTTCCTCTTCACATACGACTTTATCATTATGATAGATAGAAATTGTATATTCTTCATTTCCAATAATATCAACATCACCTTTAAGAATATTGTTTTCAAAATCACCAAACAAATTAACATTTTTAAGTGCACTCTTACACATAACATCAAACAAACTGATTTTTTTGTTTTCTATATCAATGAACACGCTTCGATAGGTTGCACTTCTATCATCCTTAAACCAATCATAAATTTTAGATATTTCAAAGTATGGGTGCTTATTTCCTAAATACTTAATCTCATTTTCTTCTTCAGCAATATCAACATCATCTGTTGTAACAATTTTAGAATCATTAAAGTTGAAAGGACCTTTAACATATAATTTATTTATGCTTTGCTTCAACGATTTTAATAAAACATATGCAGGCTGTTGTGTGTTCCATTCATCGTTTTCATTATATTTCCAATATAATGCAGGAATTTCAAAATAGATGTCATATTGTTTGCTATTTAGTTTATAACATCTTCTTAATCTACAGTCGATAACATTCTTACAGTAGTTTTCACTATTTTTATCACCAAAATTAAATCTAAACGATGATTCATTATGTTTGATATTCCAGTCATCTTTTTCATTTTCATCCCTTAATATATTCATTTTTGAATCAAAAATGATTGTTGCATAGTCCTCAAAAATATATGAAGGCTTATCAAAGTGATACTTAAAGTTTTTAATATATGCAAACAATCCAAAAGGATGATTAACGTGCATCTTTGGAAAGCTTAAAACTACTGAATATAAGCCTTCAGATGATATATAGTCATTAAGATCTATTAAATAACCATTGGTTTTCAAATCATCTGCTAATTTAAATTCTTTATAATCCTTATCAACAACTCTATTTTGTTTACCATTAATTACTAGACTAATGCCAGAAAGTTGATCGCTAGTTGATTTAAATAAAAGTTTAGGCAGAGAGTTATAAATCTTATATTCATTGCCTTGACTGCTTAATACAACACCATCTATTGGATAGTTTTCGCTTAATCCTTCATTTAATTTTTGTCCTACTTGGACTCCAAAATTATCATCCAATACAACTACTTGTCCTTTGACAAGATTCATCGACGTTAGTCTTAAGCCATCAACATCAATTGATTCAGTTGTTTCACTAAGAATAGATGGATAACTTTCACTATTAGAATAAGCATAAACAATCCCTTTAGGTATAATCGCGTTTTTATAATCAATACATTTGCCTTTTGAATCAAATAATCTAATATTTGAAGCAGCAATTTTATATTTCTTTAATTCTTTACCATTGCTTATTAATTGAAAATTAAAACCATAAAGCATAGAATTAACAGGAATTTCAACCAAAGTTCTTTCAGTATAATAACCAATCTTATCATGCTTATACACAGGTTCAACATTAGGAATATTGATTGAATTATTGTTGCAATTAATAATCCATATCGGATAATCATTTTCATCACAATCAATTAATCTTTGGTGAGGAAGTATAATTCTCAATTTGTTTTGATTATAAAGTATATTCAAAACTGGAGAATGAAATAACGTTTCACCTTTTTCATATGTTAAGTGTTTGACTACATAATTCTTTTCTTTTTGGAATGCACCCTTAGGTTCTTCTATCCATTGATTTAATAAATGATTTATTCTATTACCAGTTTCATTGATATTAATAGTGTTCCAAAATGAATCATTTATTAATCTTATAATTCTTTTTATTCTATTTTTAAACGAAGATTTAGTCTTATTGAAATTCAATAACAACGAAGTATGTGTCATAACATCTTGAGTACCTTTTTGTATTGCATCAATAATTGATTTAAACGCAAAATCTCCTTCTTCGTCATTTAGGTTATCGGCATTTCTTCCCAAGTCTAATCTCCAAAAATCAAATAAATAATCAAATAGTTGGAATGCTGAATGATTAGCCACGAAGCAATGCATAGTAATATTATCTATTTTATTAGTTGCATTTTTTTCATAAATCATTCCATATCTATTCATGATGTTTTCAAACTCTTCATGAAGATACTTTTGATTATTACCGGTGATTTCTACTTCATAATCCGTTTTAAAGTGAGGCCAAAAATCTCCAGAATGCCTTCTGTTATAATTACGCATTGCATAGCGAACTAATGCTAGAGCAAATAATCTGCTATATTCAGGTTTGAATCCAGAAGGGTTAATAACAAAATGCTGAAGTTGATTCTTCATATAAGAATTTAGAATTTCTTCTTGTTTTTCATCGAGTATGATATCCCCTAATAAATTACGTTTTTTATACTCACTTCTTACATATTTTATGAGTTTTTCTTCATCATTCAAAATAATACCATTGATATGCCCAACCACTAAGTTGGCTTTTTTAACTCTATATGGTTTCTTTCTTTTTCTAGTATATATTTTTTTAACTGCAGCATATTCTTTTATAAAACTAGAATTGGCTAAATCTTCAGCTACTGCAACAAATATTTTAATATCCGTAGCTTTAGTCTCTGTAAGTATCTTTTTTAGTACAACTAGATTATTATATCTTTTTTCATCTCTCTCAACTCTTACGTAACCATTACTTGCAAATTTCACAGCTGTATCTTTGCCAGTTGCTTTTTCATTATTGAAAGTTTTATCAGTTCTCGAAAATAGAACTACACCTCTAGAATTTGTAGTCTCAAAAAGTCTTGAGTCGTAAAGAGACTCAAAATATTCTTTATTAGATTCAGACAGTTTGTAATAAACTATTTTTTGAAATATAGACCAAGCATTATCAACCTGTTTTTGATCATAAGCAATCTCGAAGCATTCTTCACCATATTGTAGAAAAACTGGTATCACATTAGTTTTTTTAAATTGTTTTATGTTATTCAATTCTAACTCTTTAATTAACATATCGAAATCCTCCTTTGTTAAACCAGTTTGATTATCTCATAATGATACTTTTAAATAGTCGTAGTGAATACGACATTTAACTTATTTATCAAATAATCTACATAAAATAACAAATGTTATTTGCACTACATCTCGGTAATACAAAAAATTGCAACAAAATGACAGGTATCAGCATAGTATTTCCATTGCTTTCAATTCTATTCTATTTTAAGAATAAAATCATTACAATTGTTTGCAGTTAGATAACTAGTTTTAATTTGCTAGCAAATTTATCTATTTTATTTTTAATCTCTAGTAATTGATTCTTTAGTTCAGTTGCTTTATCTTCTACATTATCGATATTACCAAAGTTTACTTTATAGGATTTAATATGCCACCAAGTATTAAAATTTACATCTTCAGCTTCTAAAGCCTCCACCTTAGATTTAAGCTTTTCAATTATTTCTTTATTATCTTTGAATGCTTTAATAGTAATATAAACCTTAGATCCAGTTACATTAAATTCACAATAATTTTGTGACACAAATTTTCCATTATCCCATGAAGTAGGATTTCCTGTATATCCTAAAACATCTTCTAATGATTGTAATTTGAATTTAATCCATGTATCGCTCTTTGGCATTGATTCAGGATCATAAATAATTGTTCCTTCATCAGCTAATACTTTCAAAGTGTTTCTAATTAATTTGACTTTATCAGTTTTACCGCTTGTTTCATCAGTATCTACCAATGTGTAGAAAATAAAATCATCTGATTCTAATTCAAACTCTCTTAATAAGTGTCCAATAGAACGTACGATATCATTGAAACTTCTATTTGTTTCAACATAAATGCCAGTATTCAATAATTCCTTTGGTCGACGAAGCTTATCAGGATCAGAAGATAATAATGGTGTTGATGCACTTGCACTCTTCCAATCAACTACTGCTAATCCTTGTAGTTTATCTGAATCTAATGAATTTAATAGTTCAATGAACTTCATTAGCATTTCTCTTGCAGAAGCAACCTCTTTATTTTCACTCATAAAGATAAAGTTAGTAGGTTTCTTCCCTGTGTAATCATATACATCATCAACATGGTGACTATTTTCTTTATCAATTACTATCTTTTTATCAAATACCTTTGGTAACTTTAAATCCTGTAATAATTTACTACTTAATTTATCTGCTCTAGCAGTGATAGTTTTTTCATTCCAGGTTTGCTTATCTATTACATCATGGTTCAAAATAACAAATTTAGATTTAGCTTTAATCATATCTACTTTTTCTTTGAACTTTTTATCTGATAATTCGCTGTTATAACCAGTAAGAGATAAATTACCTAGAGTGTGTAAATATCTATCATAAACAATATCAAAGTTGTCGCCGATTTCTTTTCGCCAATCTTCATTATCTTTGTTTTGAGGCATAATATGTTCAATTGTAGTATCAGAATCAATTTGAACTATTTCCTTAATAGCATTAACACCATTTTCTAATATTGAAAGTAAATACTTACATAAACTTCTATTTTTATAGATGTTTTCGCTCATAAGTTTTTCTTTAAATGTAGTATCGCTTGGTGTTGCATCTTTAGTATAAGCTAAATCAACTGCCATAAAAGTATATACAGTCTCTAGGTAGTTATCTTTCAATGATTCATTCTTGAAGATTCTCTTGTAAAGGGATCTATATAAACCTCTTAATGAGTTAGAAGGAATACCAACAACTAATCTTCTTATAGTGTAATTCAAATAGAATTGTAATATTTGAAGAACTATTTCTTCATCGATAACCTTTCTTTCATAATCATCAAACACACTAAACAAGAAAGGGTACATAGTAGATTGTTTTAAACTTCTATATGCAGCCAAATAGTTATTTATTTCTTTTGAATATTCATTATCGAATCCTGCAAAAGCGGCATAAAATTTAGAATAATATTTTAATTTTTTCATTATATCTTCATGACTTAATTTAGAAGCATCAGCCCACTTTTTAAATTGTTGATAAGCCTCATCTTCTTTAACTTCACCAAGTTTAAATAAAATGTATGTAAGGAAGTATTTATTAATTCCAGTTTTACCCAATTTAGTCTCTACTGGAAGCCAATATTCTTCAAATAAATAATCCATATTAACATCTGTCATTAACAAATAGTTACGAATTAAATCAGCAAGTTTTAAATCTTCACCAGTCGAATTTATTCTTTCAAAAATAACCTGAGGATCATCATTAGGTTCCTTTAATGAAATCATAACTATTTCTAATCTTTTTAAACCATTTAGAATATTTTTGATTTTGTATTCTTTCTTTTTCTTTTCATCTATTAAAGTACAAAAATAATAATAGTTAATCCAGATATTAGAATTTCTATCCATTTTATCTTGCTTATCATTCATCAAGAATAAGAATTGCTTGTTATCAGTCTTTATAGGTTTCAACTTCAATTTATTTTTTTCTTGTTTATCAAAATCATGTGAAGCTGATTCATTGAATAATAGGCCTTTAATTTCATCTTTTTCAGATTCGTCACCTTTGTCATACAAAGCTTTTAAAAGCAAATAAATAGATGTCATTCTTTGTTGGCCATCAACAATTATATAATGTTTTAAGCCGCCTTCCTCATCTTGTTGAACCTGAACTACAGTTCCTAAAAAGTGAGTTCTTTCCTTTTCATAAGCGTTAATAACATCATTGAATAATTCCAAACAGTTATCCTTTTTCCAGTCGTAATTTCTTTGATATACAGGTATTTGATATTGTCTTTTATTGTCAAACATTGTATCTATTATTTTCTCGGGTTCTGCTTTCATATTTGCCTCCTTCTATAACATATCAACAATTTTGTTTTTATACCACTCATGTGGAGCAATTGAAGATTTATATGTTTTATCAAAAATGAAATATAATTGCTTGTACATAAGTTTTTTTGTAATAATTGTTTTCAATTCAGCTTTCTCCAACGGTATTATCTTCATTCCATCAACATATTTAGAATAGTCTTGCGAATCATAATATGGTGTGCTTTTTCTAAATCTAAAATCATATATTACATTGATATGTAAAAAGTTAGTTGCAAAAACACAATATGAATTCATATTTCCATTTTTCAATAAATGCTTACCTAAATGTCTAGAAACTGGTTCCATTTCTATCTTTTTTTAATTTGTTCTATCAGCTAATGTCGCTTCTAACAATATGTAGTTTGCAGGATAATCAGACGATGCTTTATACTCATAAACAATATCTGCTTCACCACCTTGAGCATATTCTTTAGGCAATAAGTCTGAATCTAAAGGCAATTTCAATATCGATACATTGAGACATTATCATATTCGAATGATATCTCCGCTTCCCTATTCTACAATTTAGTAAAAAAATAAAAAATATAATTTGTACTCAATTCTATACAATTTTACCATAAAAGTTAAGACATTTCTATATAACCTGAGCATTATTATCACTACTTTCTAAAATAATTTTCTAATTTTCTCAAATCTTCCAGTATTAGATTTGACTAAGGAAATGTGGGAATTGTACCATCTGCATCAAATATAATAACTGCTTTTAAAATAGATAAAACACTAATATATCTAGGGTTGCATAATCGTTAAAAAGTATAATGTAATCAATAAAATTTAATATTAGATTTGCCAAGGCAAATAAGAATTCATCATCAACCACTTCAACAACAACTTTTTTACCTAAATTTATATCATAATTTGCAACAAAAAAAGGTTAATATGGCAAAACAACTGCCGTATTAACCTTAACATACTATTATGGTGGACCAGCGGGGATTTGAACCCCGGTATATAAAACCCTATCTTCTACTTTCTACGTGTGTAGTTTATTTATATTTTTAAATATAGATTATTAAACAAACAAAAAATCTATATCGATCTAGATTAAATTCATTTATTAACTACTAGATGAAGTTAATAAGTATATCCTTATAAACAGTTAAATAGAAGTCAGCAATCTAAGGCAATCACTAAGTTCGTAGCTTGACTAATTAGCAAGCAAATGCAACTTGCGCGTTAGAACGTGCAAATAAATGTGTGTTTGCGTTTATTCAAACCTCGGCGTTTTTACTTGCGCAACCAAGACACGCTTATAGACCTTCAAATTTCATAGCGAATCCAAAAACTAGCCCATACATTATAATTTTATCATTTACCTATAAAAGATGCAAGTACTTTTCAATATTGTGTCTTTTTTTAAGTAAGATTTCTACTTAAATGTTTAAGTAAAAAGTAAAGAGAAACAAAATTATATTTTTTATTTCTATAAATGTGTAAAAATTATGAATTTTGCATATTATGTTTCATATAATTTTTTTCATTTATTGAAAACGTTTACTACTCTATGATATTTTAAAGAAGCGTTTTCACAATTATTGAAAAGAAAGGATTTATATGAAAAAACTAATAACAACTCTATGTTTGCTTGCTGTTAGTGGTTTTGCACTAAAGGCTACTGTCGATGCTAATGAAGCTAGACAACAGTTTGTTACCCAAGAAGAAAACGTATTATTTAATACAGTAAAGGGTAACAATGAGACACGTTCAGTTAATTTTGATG
>SAMEA103957793__coassemble_205_pt1 | contig 19947 bp, 16 predicted proteins | sample SAMEA103957793__metabat2_high_PE_005 | metagenome-assembled genome bin SAMEA103957793 (sample SAMEA103957793) | gut metagenome | biome: gut; material: feces | host: Canis lupus familiaris | collected 2014 | reverse complement strand
TTATAGCACTTAAGCCTTTTTTATTTTAGTCTCACATCAATTATACATTAACACTTGCCAGGTATAATGATATTTATTATGTATACTATAATAGGTAATGTTACATCAAATATGGTAAATGTTAATAAAGACTATACTTATAAGTTAGTAGCTATTGATGAACCTGTAGCAATAACTACAATATTTGAAACATTAGAAGGTTATAAAATTGAGTTTATTGATCAAGGAGATAAAGATTTAACTGATATCAAGAATATGATAAAAAATGAGGAGATAGATCTTTATATTAAGTATAATGGTGACTTTAATAGTTTGCCAAATCATAGTGATAGCGAACTTCCTTATATTGACTTTATCTATAATTCAGTAAGAAAAGAATCTCAATCAATATATAGTATTTATATGCAGGTCTTAAATGAGTATGAAGGTGCTTTAGCAAATGCCTTTAATGTAAATGTTCCTATTGATATGGCAACAAAAGAAGAACAAGGCATGATGTTTATTAGTACTTTAATGCCTTACTTATTAATTATATTCTTATTCTCCGGGGCTATGGCTTTAGTACCTGAAAGTATAGCAGGTGAAAAAGAGCGTGGTACAATAGCTACATTATTAGTAACACCACTAAAAAGAAGAGATTTAGCTTTAGGTAAAATCATAAGTTTAAGTATAGTTTCGATTTTAGGAGCTATTTCAAGCTTTATTGGTATTTTATTATCATTACCAAAGCTTGCAGGTGGTTTACAAATTGAAGTAGCCTATTCAGTAGCAACATACGCTTTTATTGCTGGTGTTATTATAAGTTTAGTAGTTTTAATAGTCTCAGCCCTTGCTGTAATTAGTACTTTTGCCAAGAGTGTTAAAGAAGCTACATCTTATTCAGGTTCTCTATTAGCAGTAGTTACAGTAGTAGGAGTTCTTTCAATGTTTGGGGCTATGGGTAATAATGTTTTCCTAAACTTAATACCACTTTATAACGGATTAAATGTATTATCTCAATTATTTAATAATAATATTAATGTATTGGGTTGTTCAATAACTATTGTATCTAATTTAGTTTATACAGGTCTTTTAGTAGTATTATTAACAAGAATGTTTAATAGTGAAAAGATAATGTTTAATAAATAATAAATGTAAAAGAATGATTAATCATGAGTAATTAATCATTCTTTCTTTATATTATATTAATTTGTTTTTCTTAATAACATCATCTTTTAAGAAAGCAGGTACTTCTTCGTAACCATAGAACTCTCTATTAAAGTATGCACTACTTTGTGTTAATGCCTTTAACTCAGTAGCATAGTTTACAATTTCTGCTTCAGGAACTAAAGCAGTAATTTCTTGATTATGACCTTCAATATCTTGCATATCTAATATTTTAGCACGCTTATTATTAAGATTAGATAATACATCACCAATATAAGAAGAGCTAACATTTACTTTAATCTTACAAATAGGTTCTAAAATAATAGGTTTACACTTTTCATAAGCATCTTTGAAAGCTAATATTGCTGCCATCTTAAATGCCATTTCATTAGAGTCAACTGGATGATATTTACCATCTAATAATGTAGCTTTGACACCTATTACAGGGAAACCTGCTAATAAACCTTGATTTAATGCCTCTAAGAAACCTTTTTCAACAGCAGGGAAGTAATTTTTAGGAACAGCACCACCAAATACTTCTTCAGTAAATGCTATTTCATCAGCAGGTTCAAATCTCATTTGAACTACACCATAGAAACCAGCACCACCACTTTGTTTAACGTATTTACCGTCACCAATACCAACACGAGTAATACTTTCACGATATACAATCTTAGGTTCTTCTAAAACTAACTCAACCTTGTAAGTATTACGCATTTTTTCAATAACATAGTTAAGATGTGATAATCCTGAACCACCAAGAAGAAGTTGCTTAGTTTCAGCATTACGTTTAACTTCTAGAGTTGGATCTTCAATCATCATTTTATTAAGAACTTGTGATAATTTATCTTCGTCTGATTTATTTTTAGGACTAATTGCTTTAAAAATAACCGCAGTTGGATATTTAACTGGTTTATAAGATACTACACTCTTAGGAGAACATAAAGTCATAGAAGATTTAACATCAGTTAATTTAGTAACAGCACATAAATCACCAGCGTGAACTTCTTGAACTGGAGTTTGTGTTTTTCCAAATAGTGTAAATAATGAACTTACTTTATCAGTATGATCAGTTTGTGGACAATAAACTTCATCGCCAACCTTTAATACACCAGAATTTACTTTCATAATGTTAATAATACCAGCATATGGATCTACTATAGTCTTAAATACATAAGCAGAGAATGGTTCTGTATCAATAGTCTTTCTTTCAACTGTTTCTCCATCTTGTGTTAAAACTGTATAAGGTTTTAAATCGCTTGGTGATGGAAGATAATCAATTAACATATCAAGTGTTGTATGAACTGTGATATTTTTTTCAGCAGAACCAACAAGAACAGGTGTTAAATCACCATTAAGAACACCATCACGAAGTCCTTTATGAATTTCCTCTCTAGTTAGAGTTTCACCGTTAAAGAATTTGTCTAATAATTCTTCATTTGTTGAAGCAACAGCTTCACAAATCATATTATGTAGTTCGAAAACTTTTTGACGTTTATCTGGATAGATTTCATCATCTTCGCATGTTACACCGTTATATTTTCGTGCTTTTAAATCAACAACATTTACGAAGCCATCAAAGCTTTGGTTTTTACCAATAGGATAGCAGAATGGAACAGCATTCTTACCTAATTTTTCTCTTATATCTTCTAAAATATCTTCAAATTGAATGTTATCTTTATCCATCTTATTGATATAGATTATAGTAGGTATATTTCTTTTTCTTAAAATATTCCAATGTTTAATAGTACCCACTTGAACTTTACTAGAAGCATCAACAACTAAAATTGCTCCTTTAATTAAACGAGTTACACTTAAAATTTCACCAACAAAGTCATCGTTACCAGGTAAATCTATTAAATTTAATTTATATCCATTATATTCAACTGGAACGATAGAAGCACTAACAGATGATTGTCTCATTTGTTCTTCTAATAAATAGTCAGAGATAGTATTTTTTTTGCTAACCTCACCTTTTTGTTTTATAGCTCCACTAGCTAATGCTAAGGCTTCAACAAGGGTAGTTTTACCACTGCCTTGATGGCCCAAGACCGCAATGTCGCGGATTTTTTCTGACGTATACGCCATTAATATTACCTTCTTTCCTATGAAAACGTTATCATTATCTATATTATAACATCAAATTTATTAGTTGACAACATATTTACATAAAATAATGATATAATTAAGAAAAGGAGTTGGTTTTGTGTATAAAGAATCATCATTATTAAAAAGATTCTTAGCTTATTTAATTGATAATATCGTACTTTTCTTAATACTATATTTATTAATTTTTGCGTTTACTTTTTTATTTCATTTAGATACCTTAGAAGTACCCAATGCCCTAATTGAGTTCACTAATGGTACATTCAGCACGGATAAGTTACTTGATCTAATAAATACAGATCCTGAAGTAGCTGCATTTTTTGATACGATATTTCCGTTTATGAGCACTTTATTATTAGCTTTTTTTGTTATACATATAATTTATTTTATTGTTATACCATCACTGTTTAAAAATTACCAAACACTTGGTAGATTAGCTACAAAGACTAGTGTTGTAGATAATGAAGGTTATTTGGTAAGCTTTGGTTCTAACAGTTTAAGAGTTTTAGGTGATTATTTAATATTATTATTAAATTCTATGTTTGCTTTTGGTTTTGCTTTAAATTTATTCTTCCTATTAACAAGAAATAGAACTTTAGGTGATATTATGGCAAAAACTAAATTAGTAGATTTAAGTAAACCAATAGAAGTAGTAGAACTAAATAGTGAAGATAACGATAATAATCCCGAATTATAGTACTTACTATTGATTTTTATATCTTAATATGATAAGATTTAATGACTTACTATGGTTAAACCATGGCGGAAGGAGTGTATATAATGAAAAAAGGTATTCATCCAGAGTATAAGACAGTAAAGGTAACTTGTACAACTTGTGGTAACGTATTCGAAACAGGTTCTATTTTAGACGAAATTCGTGTTGATACATGTTCAAATTGCCATCCATTCTATACTGGTAAACAAGTATTTACTCAAGCTGATGGACGTGTTGATAAATTCAACAAACGTTATGGTCTTAAAGACACAAATAAAGCTGAATAATAATATTAAAGCATACTCTTATGAGTATGTTTTTAATTTAAATAAAAAGGGTTATCTTGACAGATAACCCTTTAGTACTATAAAGAATAGAAAAAATTGTGTGTTTCTAAATCAAAATTTTCGTTTGGAACAAAATAACTTGTTAAATCAGTTAAATTATATACTACACTATGAATAGTAGTGCCCATTGTAAGATCTCCATCTACTTTCCAGTTTCTTCTACCAACTTGTGCTAGTAAATTCATAGCTTCAACTTCATCTTTAACAGTACCTTTACAAGTTTCTAAATATTTTTCAAGATGATTATATCTATCTAAACCTTTCATATCATCTTTATTACTATAATAGTCTTTTGTTAAGATAAAATTTGTTACAGTTTGATAGTTTTTTTCATTTCTTATAACATTTAACTTTCTGATTTTACCATTTGTATCTGTATTATCATTTTCACCAACCCACTCTAGGACTGCACTATTTCCTTCCTTATCAGCAACCATATAGTGGAACGATGTTCCTGCAGAGTCATGCATATCAAAGTACTCGGCAATCTTAATTGCTTCTTCAACATCATCAGCATAATCTAAGATTATACGTAATAGTGTGGTAGAAGTAATATCAGGTTTCACTGTATCTTGGTTTGTAGCATGAGCTTCTTTATCAGGACCTTGGTATGTCATATAAATACCACATGCAACGCCTTTTTCATTAATACCATCTAATGGAACAAATGGTGCAGCTAAGGCTTTAACTTTATGCATTAAACCATTAATACCCTTTTCATCAATACCTAGGAAACCTAAATCAATTGTTGAAATACTCTTATATCTATCTTTCCCTGGGTTAGTATGTACAACTGCAATACTTGTTTGTTTAAAATCATAATTTCTACCAAAAAGTTTTTCGCCATCTTCTGATGTTGCTGTAAATGATGAACATCCAATTTCTGGTTGTTCTAATTTCATTGGGATAAGACCTTTAGTAATATGATTAGTAATAAAGGTAATTAACTCAGAATCACTCTTAACACCACCTTGATTTATAAAGTCATCTAAGTAGTAATCACCACTTATGGTCATTTCATAAGTGTATCCATCTTTGTGTTCTAAGTTATTATTAGCTATTGTTTTAATTGAAGCAATAGTAGATAGTTCATTATGCCAAATACCTAGAATAATAAATAACATAATGAAAGGTATAAGTATTATAGTACCTATGATACTTACAATAATGCGCTTTTTCTTCATATTCTCTCCTAATTATCTAATACATCGTAATTTTCAGAAAGATTTTTCATTATAATATTCAATGATTCATATAAACTATTACGTTTCTCTTCACTTAGACCTTGACTAGCAACTAATAAAGCATGATCAACTCGTGATACAACCTCTTTAGAAACCTCTTGGCCTTTTGGTGTTAAAGTGTAATGTAACTTATAACGATTAGTTGTTTCGTTGGGTTTAGCTATATATCCCTCTTTAATAAGATAACTCATTGCTCGTGAAACTTGAGCTTTATCCTCTTTACTTAATTGTACAAGTTCATATGGTGTTAGGCCATTTGGATTTTTATACAATAAATATAAAATCATTGTATGGTTTGCATGTAAATTGAACTTTTTCATTTCAAGAGCTTTAATTTTTTGAATATATCTATTAAATTGCAAAACTAATGTTGTGAAGTTCTCAAAACGATCTTCCATATTTCCTCCTATTATATTGAAAAATCAACAAAATAATAATAACACATAATATGTTGATTTTTCAACACTTAAAATTATTTAGCACATTATTACGTTTAATTATATCATAATCTAGATATATTAAGTGTCATTCTTAATAAAATTATGTTATAATTTTTTGTGTATGATTTAGATCTGGGGGTTTTCAAAATGGATAAATATGGTAGTTTAGAAGTTATATGTGGGCCGATGTTTGCTGGTAAAACTGAAGAACTAATTAGAAGGACAAGAAGATTAGATTTTGCTAAAAAGAAATATTTAATATTTAAACCAAGTATTGATAATAGATATATGACAGATTGTGTAGTATCTCATAATAAATCATCAATGAGTGCGGTTAATATTGATATTAATAGACCACTTGATATGAATAAATTTATTACTGATGATTTAGATGCTGTAATAATTGATGAAGTACAATTTTTTAATGAAGATGTTATTACTTTAATAAAAGATTTAGTAAAAAAAGGCTTTAGAGTTATTTGTGCTGGTTTAGATTTAGATTTTAAGGCTGAACCTTTTGGGGTTATGCCATATATATTAGCAATGGCTGAACATGTTACAAAACTATCTGCTATTTGTGTTAAATGTGGTCATGATGCTACTAGAACACAACGCTTAATTGATGGAAAACCAGCGCGTTATGATGATCCTGTAGTATTAGTTGGAGCAGTAGAGAGTTACGAAGCTCGATGTGTACATTGTCATGAAGTTAGAAAATAAAGATATAAAAGATATACTCTACAAAGAATTACGTAAAGCTTATAAAATAGGAGAAGTACCTGTAGCTTGTGTCATTGTTGATAGTAATGGTAAGGTGATTGCTAAAGGTCATAATAAACGTGAAACAAAAAAGAATGCTTTATGTCATGCAGAAGTTATAGCTATTAATAAAGCTTGTCATAAATTACATAGTTGGCGTTTAGATGATTTATCTATGTATGTAACACTAGAGCCATGCGTTATGTGTACAGGTGCTATCATTCAGTCAAGAATTAACAAAGTTACTTTCTATGCTAAGGATAAACGTAACGGTTCTATTGTAAGTAGTAATAATTTATTAGATGGTATATATACACACAAAGTTGACTATGAATATATTGAAGATGATCATTGTAGTCAAATTATAACTAAATTTTTTAAAGAATTAAGATTGAAAAAAGGACTGAAATGATCAGTCCTTAATAGAGTGATAAAGCACTGTAAAAGAACAGTGCTTTATCGGGAGAGTTATAGTTTGCTTATGAAAAAGATATCTATCGTATTTAAGGGAGAGTGATAGATAACTGTCTTCCTTAGAAGACATATGAATTATAGCATAGTAGAAAAAATATTGTGTGAAAAAATTGTGTATCGTTTAATAATTATATCGTCATTGATATAAATTAAGGAGGAAAATATAAATGGAAAAACAAAAACTACAAAAATATGCGGAAACTGCAATAAAAATGGGTTTAAATGTACAAGCTGGTCAAGATGTTATGATAAATGCTACATTAAATTACCCAGAATTTACAATGATGTGTGTAGAAGAAGCTTATAAAGCTGGTGCTAGAAAAGTTAGTGTTGAATGGAATTATCAAGAACTTTCTAAAATAAAAAGTATATATGAATCAGTAGAAACATTGTCAGAATTTAATGAGAGAACTAAGGCTAAATTAGATTATCAATTAGAAAAATTACCTGCAATCTTACATATTATTAGTGAAGATCCTGAAGGATTATTAGGTGCAGATCAAGAAAAATTAGCTAAGTCTAGAGCTTTGTTATACCCAAATTTAAAACCATATTTAGAAAAACTAGATGAACAATATCAATGGTGTATTATTGGTGTTCCATGTGATAAATGGGCAACTAAATGTTTTCCTAATTTAACTTTAGAAGATGCAAAAGAAGCACTATGGGAGAATATCTTACATACTGCTAGAATTACTGATGATCCTGTTAAGTCCTGGACAGATCACAATAACTTTATTCATAGTAAATGTGATATCCTAAATAACTTAGATATTGAAAGTTTAGAATATAAAAATAGTTTAGGTACTGATTTTAAAATTGATTTAATTCCTAATGGTTTATTTTTAGGAGGTTCTGAAACATTAAGAAGACTTAACATAGAATATAATCCTAATATGCCGACAGAAGAATGTTTTACTACACCAAATAAAAATACAGCAAATGGTACATTAGTTTCTACACTTCCATTATCATATAATGGTCAATTAATTAAGGATTTTAAATTAACATTCGAAAATGGTAAGGTTGTAAAGGCTGAAGCCAAAGAGAATGAGGAGTTATTAAAACAAATGATACAAATGGATGAGGGGGCAAGCTACTTGGGTGAAGTTGCCTTAGTACCATTTAGTAGTCCTATCAATCAAACTGGTATATTATTTTATAATACATTGTATGATGAGAATGCTGTTTGTCACTTTGCTTTAGGTAGAGGATTTAGTAATACAATTAAAGAGTTTACTAACTATAGCTTAGAAGAAATTAGAAATATGGGTGTAAATGATTCATTAATTCACGTTGATTTTATGGTAGGTTCTAGTGACCTAAATATTGTAGCGAATACTCGTGATGGTAAGAAAGTACAAATCTTTAAAGATGGTGAATGGGCTATATAAAAGCACTTTTATAAAATGTAATAAAGCTCTTTACTTTTAGATTTTATTTGTGTTAAAATATCTTAAAGAACAAGTAAGTTACTTGGAAAATAACTTTTAGAGAGCTAATGTTTGGTGTAAATTAGTAGTTATTAAGAACTGAAATCATCTTTGTATAGTGTAGCTGAATTTTCTAGTAAGCTAGCCGGATTGAAACACGTTAAAGTTTCTAACATTGTTTGATGTGAGCTAGTTTTACTAGGAATTAAGGTGGTACCACGATATTATTCGTCCTTAGGTAAGATTTGTAATCTTATCTAGGGACTTTTTTGATGTAAAGGAGTGTTATTTATGAATAAAAGACAAAAGTTAATTACAAGTTTTATGCTATTCTCATTATTTTTTGGTGCAGGTAATTTAATTTTTCCACCATTATTAGGTCATTCTGCTGGACATCAAATGCCATGGGCTATGGTAGGCTTTATCATTACTGCTGTTATATTACCAGTATTAGGTGTTGTGGTTGTAGCTAAGTTTGATGGTTTACAAAAGTTAGCTAATAAAGTACATCCAATATTTTCAATCATCTTTACTATCCTAATCTATGTTTCAATTGGTCCAGGTTTAGGTATTCCAAGAGCAGCATCTGTACCATTTGAAATGGCCATTGCTCCTTACATTAGTAATAAAGATTATTTATGGATTTATATGTTAATATTTTCTTTAGTATTTTTTGCAATTGCTGCATTTGTTGCTAGTACACCTAGTAAACTATTAAATAGAATTGGTAAATTTTTAACTCCAGCATTATTATTATTAATGTTAGTAACATTTATAACATATTTAGTAAAAGGTCCTCATGATGTTATAACTGTACCTTTAGAGTCTTACCAAAATAATGCCTTTACACAAGGGTTTTTAGACGGTTATCAAACTATGGATACAATTGCCGCGCTTAACTTTGGTTTAGTAATATCTACTACAATCCAAACATTTAGTGTTAAAAAAGAAGATGAAGGTAAATATATCTTAATTTGTGGTACATTTGCTGGATTAATCTTAACTAGTATTTATATTATGTTAGCTTATATGGGTATGAGTTTTGGTAATAATATTGTTGATCCAGCCAATGGAGCAGTAATATTAAGAGCTATTACTTATTCACTATTTGGTGAATTTGGTGCAGTCCTTTTAGCGTCAATCTTCTTATTAGCATGTTTAACTACATGTATTGGGCTAATTACTTCTATAAGTCAATTCTTTAGCACATTATATCCAAAACTAAAGTATCATTATTTAGTTATTGGTATTTCTTTATTCTCATTTATTATCTGTAATCAAGGTTTGAACTTTATTTTAGATATTTCTGTTCCCGTATTAAATACAATTTATCCAATTTCTATTATGTTAATAATCCTAGGACTTTTTGATAAATTTTACAAAAATAATAAGATTATTTATCCATTAACTATAAGTTTAGTAGGTATAATGAGTATTATTTTTGTGCTTGATGGTTATTTGAATTATGGTGCATTTAGTAAAGTTGTAAAGAATATACCACTTTATGGTAGTGGTTTAGGTTGGGTAACATTTGCGGCTACTGGTGTTGTTTCAGGAGTAATTATTGATAATATTATTAAAATTGTTAGCAAAAAACATAATGTATTAAACTAAAATATGAAATAAATGTGAAATTTATTTATTAATATTGATTATGGTGCTATAATTTAAATGAGAGGTGAGTTTCTATGCTAAAGGCTTTTAATCGTCAATCAAGATTAGTACAAGTATTATTACTTTTAGTTCCAGTGGTAAACTGGATTACTGAAATTGTAGTAAGAACTAGTGCTTTACTTGAAAAACGAAATTTAAAAACTATTTTAGGTTTCATTCTAGGTCTATTCCTTGGTTTTGGTTTTGGTTGGTTAGACTTAGTATGGGTATTATTATTTAACAAGTTATTCCTAACATAGTAAATTATGGGTATCTTATAGATACCCTCTTTTTATTTTAATTATTTTTTACAATTTACTTGAAATTGTTTATAAATTCGTGTATCATAGAAATATAAAATTAAACAAAAGAGGAGCAAGACAAATGAGTATTATCTTGAAGGGGCACCTGTTGATGGATAAGAAAGGTAAGCTTGCCGAACGTACTATTAGGCATAATAGGAACGTGGGGTTATGGAGAATATCCATAGCACTCCTACTAATTATTTAGTAGAGGCGCTTAAGGTTAAAATATTAATTTTTATATATTTTTAGTGTATTTAAGCGTCTACTATTAGGTAGACGATTTTTTGTTTATATAATAGAAAGGTGAGAGTATGAAGAAATTTTTAATTTGTGTAATGTCATTATTATTACTAGTATTAACTGGTTGTAGCATGGCAACTGATGAAAACACACTTTATATTGGTATGGAATGTAACTATCAACCATTTAATAGAACAATTGAAGCATCTAATGGATATAGTTTACCAATAGACAATTCTAAACAACACGCTGATGGATATGATGTCCAAATAGCAAAAATTATTGGAGAAATGACAGGAAAGAAAGTAGTTATAAAGAAAACTATATGGGATTCATTAATTCCTGATTTAAATAATGGAGTGTTAGATTTAGTTCTAGCAGGTATGACTGCTACGCCTGAACGTAGAGAAGAAATTGACTTTACTGATCCATATTTAAGAAGTGATTTAGCTTTCTTAGTTAGTACTGAAAACTTAAATAAAGATTTCCCGGGTAATAGTAAAGATAATCCTGCATCTTATGAAGATTTATTAAAAGCATTTGATGGTCATGGACTTGTTTGTCAAATGAATGTAGTTGGTGATGGTTTCATTGATACATATTTTAAAGATAATAATCAAGGATATAAGATTAATCATAATAAAGCATTAGAGACATATCCTGCAGCTGCTAATGATGTAAAGAGTGGTAATGCATATGCAATGCCTGCTGAATTACCTGTAGTTGAAGCTATGACTAATTTAGGTGGTTTATCTGTATTATATGTTGACCAAAACATGTTAAAAGATGAAGATAAAGACGGTTTATCTGTATCAATTGGTATTAAAAAAGGTAATAAGGCATTAGTTGATGAAATTAATGGTGTACTTGCTCAAATTAGTGACCAAGAGCGTGCTAAATTAATGGGTGAGGCTGCAGCTAGAAGTGCTGGTGGTGCTCAAGGTGAAACTTTAACTGTAGGGATGGAATGTAATTATCAACCATTTAATTGGACTCTTGATAAGAATAATGGTTTTGCCTTACCTATTCATGGTAGCAATCAATTTGCTGATGGTTATGATGTTCAAGTTGCGAAATTCCTAGGAGAGAAATTAAATAGAAAAGTAGTTATTAAAAAGACAGTATGGGATTCATTAATTCCTGATTTAAATAACGGTAATTTAGATATTGTTTTAGCAGGTATGACTGCTACGCCTGAACGTAGAGAAGAAATTGACTTTACTGATCCATATTTAAGAAGTGATTTAGCTTTCTTAGTTAGTACTGAAAACTTAAATAAAGATTTCCCGGGTAATAGTAAAGATAATCCTGCATCTTATGAAGATTTATTAAAAGCATTTGATGGTCATGGACTTGTTTGTCAAATGAATGTAGTTGGTGATGGTTTCATTGATACATATTTTAAAGATAATAATCAAGGATATAAGATTAATCATAATAAAGCATTAGAGACATATCCTGCAGCTGCTAATGATGTAAAGAGTGGTAATGCATATGCAATGCCTGCTGAATTACCAGTTATCGAAGCTATGACTAATTTAGGTGGTTTATCTGTATTATATGTTGATCAATCTTTCTTAAGTGCTGATGATAAAGTTGGGCTAACAGTATCTATTGGTGTTAAAAAAGGTAATACTGAACTATTAGCACAATTAAATAGTGCTTTAAGTCAACTTTCTGATAGTGATAGAGCTAATTTGATGGGTGCAGCTGCTAGTAGAAGTGCTGAGGGTGGCACTACAACTGAAGGTGCTCCTAACAAATATGTAACTATCTTTACTAAATATTCTAGTTGGATTATTTCAGGTGTTATTACAACACTTATTCTAGCTATTTTTGGTACAGGTGTTGGTTTAATTATTGGTATATTTATTGCATATGGTAAAAATATTATCATTAGAGATACAGACAAAAAATATATGAAAGTATTAAAGAGAATATGTTTAGTTATTTGTCAAATATATTCTACTGTATTACGTGGTACACCAATGATGGTACAAGCATTAATATTTAAATATGGATGTCAGGCAATGGGATTAAACTTTGAAATGATTAAGTTCCCACCAGCTGTAAGTGACGTGTTAAATGGTTGGTTAATAGCAGGTTTAATCGTAATAACTTTAAATACATCAGCATATATGGCTGAGATTGTAAAATCTGGTTTAAATGGTGTTGATCAAGGACAAGTAGAAGGTGCTAAATCTTTAGGTATGAGTAATGCTAGAACATCTTTCTCAATTATCTTACCTCAAGCATTAAGAAACTGTCTACCTACTATAGGTAATGAATTAATTGTAAATATTAAAGACTCTTCAGTATTAAATGTTATTGCTGTAAGTGAATTATTCTATCGTATTAAAGATATCGCATCAACAAGTTATGCTTTCTTTGAATGCTATATTGTTGTAGCGTGTATTTACTTAATATTAACTTTATTAGCTACAGGTGTATTAAAGTTAATTGAACGTAAAATGGATGGTGTAAAGTTTAGCTATAATCCATTTAGAAAGAAGGAGGAATTCTAATGAGTATTCTAAAAATTAACAATTTAGCTAAATTCTTTGGTAAAAATAAAGTATTGAAAGAAATCTCTTTAGATGTTAATAAAGGTGATGTTATCTCTATTATTGGTTCTTCAGGTAGTGGTAAGTCAACTTTCCTTCGTTGTCTAAATTTAATGGAAACACCAACACGTGGTGAATTAACTTTCAACGGTACTACTTATTTTAATATTCATTCTTGTAAAGACGACTTTGTTGATTATGAAAAATATAATGCTGATTTACAAGCATATGAAGAAAGATTGGTTGAAACTGAAGATGAATTAGCTATTTGGCAAAATAAGTATATAGAAGAAAAGAATCCTTTATATAAACCTAAAATTAAAGATGCTAAAATAGCGTTTAAGGAAATTAGAAAAAATCCTATTCTTAAAAAAGATTATTTTGATGAATTTGGGTATAAAGAAGCTATAACTTTAAATCCTAGTTTAATTTTATCTAATAAAGAAATTAATAAAATTAGAACAAAAGTAGTAATGGTTTTTCAAAGTTTTAATTTATTTAATAACTATAATGTTTTAGAAAATTGTATTTTAGCTCAAACTAAAGTTTTAAAAAGACCATATAATGAAGCTAAAGAGATAGCTATAAAGCATTTAACTAGTGTAAATATGCAAGATCGTATGAATTATAAAATTAAAGAGTTATCAGGTGGTCAAAAACAACGTGTTGCTATAGCGAGAGCATTATGTATGGACCCGGATATTATTTTATTTGATGAACCTACAAGTGCACTAGACCCTGAAATGGTAGATGAAGTTTTAAAAGTTATGAAAAATTTGGCTCAAAATGGCATGACTATGATTGTAGTCACTCATGAAATGCAATTTGCTAAAGAAGTAAGTAATCGTGTAATATTTATGGATCAAGGTTATATTTTAGAAGAAGGTAGTCCAGAGGAATTATTTACAAATCCAAAGCAAGAAAGAACTAAAGAATTCTTAAGAAGATATTTAAATAATTAATCATTTAGGTATATAAAATAGTATTTATTACTGCTTTATATACCTTTTTTCTTCTTCTTATTATTAAGTTTACAAATATTAAGAAAATAAGAAGTATTTTAGGTTGATTTAAAAGCAATAATATTGAAAATGGCACTCTTAAATTATATAATTATAATAGAATCTCATTTAAGGAGGAAATTATGAGTCAAGCAAAAAAACGTATGGCAATTGATGGTAACTATGCTGCTGCTTATGCTGCATATGCATTTACTGAAGTTGCTGGTATTTACCCTATTACTCCGTCATCACCTATGGCTGAGTATACTGATGAATGGGCATCTCATGGCAAGAAGAACTTATTCAATATGCCAGTAAAAATTGTTGAGATGCAATCTGAAGGTGGTGCTGCAGGAACTGTTCATGGCTCTTTACAGGCTGGTGCATTAACTACAACATACACAGCTTCACAAGGTTTATTATTAAAAATTCCAAATATGTATAAAATCGCTGGTGAATGTTTACCAGGTGTTATTCATGTGTCTGCTCGTTCTTTAGCAGCTCAATCATTATCAATATTTGGTGATCATCAAGATGTTATGGCATGTCGTCAAACTGGTTTTGCAATGCTATGTTCATCATCTGTTCAAGAAGTTATGGACTTAGCTGGTGTTGCTCACTTAAGCGCAATTAAAGCTAGCATTCCTTTCTTACATTTCTTTGATGGTTTTAGAACATCACATGAAGTTAATACTATTGAATCTATCGATTATGAAGTATTCGATAGATTATTAGATAAAGATGCAGTTAAAAAGTTTAGAGAAAATGCATTAAATCCTGCTTTCCCTAAAACTCGTGGTACTGCACAAAACGATGACGTTTACTTCCAAACTAGAGAATTACAAAACCAACAATATGCTAAGGTACCTGGAATTGTAAAAGAATATATGGATGCTATTAGCAAAGAAACTGGTCGTAATTATGCTCCATTTGTTTACTATGGTGCTAGTGATGCTACTGATGTAATCGTAGCTATGGGTTCAGTAACTCAAACAGCTCAAGAAGTTGTTGATTACTTAACAGCACGTGGTGAAAAAGTTGGTTTATTAATTGTTCATTTATATCGTCCATTTGCTAATGAATACTTCTTAGAAGCAATGCCTAAGACAGTTAAGAGAATTGCTGTATTAGATCGTACAATTGAACAAGGATCTGTAGGTGAACCATTATACTTAGATGTACGTGGTGTATACTATGATGAAGAAGTTAAACCTTTAATTGTTGGTGGTCGTTACGGTTTATCAAGTAAAGATACTACTCCAGATATGGTTTATGCTGTATTCAACAACTTAAAAGAAGCTACACCTAAGAATCATTTTACATTAGGTATTAATGATGACTTAGCTCATACTTCTTTAGATTATTCTAAACATATTGATACTGCAGATAAAGATACTACTGAATTATTATTCTTCGGTTTAGGTTCAGATGGTACTGTAGGTGCATGTAAGAATATTTCTAAGATTGTTGGTGACTACACTGATTTATATGCTCAAAGCTATGCTGCATATGACTCTAAAAAGTCAGGTGGTTCTACTCGTTTACATTTACGTTTCGGTAAGAATCCAATACGTTCAACATATTTAGTAAACAACCCACACTTTGTTTCATGTTCTTTAGATGCATATTTAAAGAAATTTGATATGATTGGTGGTTTACGTGAAAATGGTACTTTCTTATTAAATACTGTTACTCCAGTAGAAAAAATTGAAGAATTATTACCAAATTCATATAAGAAAATTTTAGCTGAAAGACATGCTAAAATGTATATTATTAATGCTTATGCTGCTGCTAAGGAATGTGGTTTCCGTCCAGGTTTAGGTGTTAATACTGTAATGCAATCTGCATTCTTTAAATTAAATCAAAATGTAATGCCTTATGATGAAGCTTTACAACATATGAAAGAGTTTGCTACAAAGACTTATAGCAAAAAAGGTGATGAAGTTGTTAAACAAAATCATAAAGCTATCGATTTAGGTGGAACTTTATTAGTTGAAGTAGAAGTTAAACCAGAATGGGCTAACTTACCTGCTGACGAAGAAAAAGCTGTAGATACTTCTAAACCTAAATTTGTAAGAGAAATTGCTGAAGTAATCGATTCTATTAAGGGTGATACTTTACCAGTTTCTGTATTTAAAGATTATTTAGATGGTCATATGCCTCAAGGTACTGCTGCATTTGAAAAACGTGGTGTAGCTACTGATGTACCTTTATGGAACCCAGCTGCATGTATTCAATGTAATCAATGTGCATTTGCTTGTCCACATGCATGTATTAGACCATTCTTATGTACTGAAGAAGAAGCAAATGCTGCTCCTGATACTGCTGAATTCTTGCCAGCTACTGGATTCAAAGGCTACCAATATGCTATCAATGTATCTGTATTAGATTGTACAGGTTGTGGTGTATGTTTAACTGTATGTCCTGGTAAACCAGTTAAGAAAGAAGATGGAACAGTTGAAAAGATTAAAGCTTTAACTAGCCATTCAATTGGTGAAGCTAAAGAACGTAAAGAAGTTGAATTAGCTGAATACTTCTATAATAAAGTTACTTATAAACCAGAAGTTGCTGGTACTAAGAACGCTAAGAATGTTCAATTCTCTCAACCTTTATTTGAATTCTCTGGTGCTTGTGGTGGATGTGGTGAAACTCCATATGTTAAGGCTGTATCACAATTATTTGGTGATCGTATGATGGTAGCTAATGCTACAGGTTGTTCATCAATTTATTCTGGTTCATATCCTTCAACTCCATATACTACTAATGCACAAGGTAGAGGTCCAGCTTGGGCTAATTCATTATTCGAAGATAATGCTGAATTCGGTTTTGGTATGCAAGTTGCTGTTGCTACAATGCGTGACCGTATCCAAACAATTATGGTAAATAATTTTGATAATATGGATGATGAATTAAAAGCATTATGTCAAGAATGGATCGAAAATAGAGAAAAAGGTTCTGAAACTGTAAAATTAGCTCCACAATTAGAAGCTAAGTTAGGTGCAGTTGATGCTGATTTCGCTAAAGAATTATTAGATTTAAAACAATACTTTATTAAGACATCACAATGGATCATTGGTGGTGATGGTTGGGCATATGATATTGGCTATGGTGGTTTAGACCATGTTATTGCTAATAACCAAGATGTTAATATTTTAGTATTAGATACTGAAGTATATTCTAATACAGGTGGTCAAGCATCTAAAGCTAGCCGTTTTGGTGCTATTGCTAAGTTTGCTGCATCAGGTAAACCAACTAAGAAGAAAGATTTAGCAAGTATTGCTATTAGCTATGGTCATGTTTATGTTGCACAAATTTGCCATGGTTATAACCAAAATCAAGTAATTAAAGCTTTACAAGAAGCTGAAGCTTATAATGGACCATCTATTGTTATCGCATACTCTCCATGTATTGCTCATAACATTAAGAAAGGTTTATATATGAGTCAAAATGAAACTAAGTTAGCTACAGAATGTGGTTACTGGCCAACATTTAGATTTAATCCAACTTTAGCAGAAGAAGGAAAGAATCCATTTACATTAGATTGTAAAGAACCTAACTGGGATAAGTATGAAGACTTCTTATTAAATGAAGGTCGTTATGCTCAATTAACTAAGATCAACCCTGATCGTGCAAAAGAATTATTAGAATTTAATAAAGCTGATGCTAAGAAACGTTACCAACATTATGTTGATTTAGCAAATAACCCTCAATACCAAGAATAATATATATAATATAGGCGCAAATTTAGGTTTGCGCCTATACTTTATTGTATATATATGCTAAATTTGTTATGATATTATTGATGTGCGTATAGCTCAGCTGGATAGAGCAGCTACCTCCTAAGTAGCAGGTCGGATGTTCGAATCATCTTACGCACGCCATAGTAAACATTAGTCTGATTTGTTCAGACTTTTTTCATATATCAATATAATATGTGCTTCATACATAATTAATTTAATTATATTAGTAATATATAATAGGTATATTTATATTTTTATACTTACAAGCATAGCTTTAAAGCGCTTACACAATATTATATATGAAACGCCTATAATGTGAACATAAAATTATTGAAATATGGTAAAAATACATTTTATGCATTATAAAGCCAAAAATCCATACACACACAATAAGCGTATCATAAAATAACTTAAAAAGTTTTAAAAATACACATTTTTTCCTTGACTTTGGAATAATAAACCTTTATAATACGTTTGTCTTTGAAATTAAAAAAGACTTATTTTGCTTATTTAATGAAAGGAGAAAACTTATGCCAACTATTGAACAATTAGTACGTAAGGGAAGACAAGATAAAGTTGTAAAATCTAAATCACCATCATTAGGTATTGGATTTAACTCATTAGAAAAGAAATATACTAACTTACCTTCACCTCAAAAACGTGGGGTATGTACTCGTGTTACTACAATGACTCCAAAGAAACCTAACTCAGCGTTACGTAAATACGCTCGTGTTCGTTTAACTAATGGAATCGAAGTAACTGCTTATATTCCAGGTATCGGTCACAGTTTACAAGAACATAGTACTGTATTAATCCGAGGCGGTCGTGTTAAGGATTTACCAGGTGTTCGTTATCATATCATTCGTGGTGCTCTTGATACAACTGGTGTTGCAAACCGTTTACAATCTCGTTCTAAATACGGAACAAAGAGACCAAAACAAAAATAATCTAAAAATATATAATTAATCAAAGGAGGAAACGCTCATGCCTCGTAAGGGTCATATTGCAAAAAGAGATGTACTTCCTGATCCAATATATAATTCTAAGGTTGTTACAAGAGCAATCAACGCAATTATGTTAGATGGAAAAAAAGGAACTGCACAAACTATTTTATATAATGCATTAGAACGTGTTCAAAATCAAACAGGTCAAGATGCACTAGAAGTTTTCAACAAAGCTTTAGAAAACATTATGCCAGTTTTAGAAGTTAAGAGCCGTCGTATTGGTGGTCAAAACTATCAAGTACCTATCGAAGTTCGTCCTGAACGTAGACAAACTTTAGGTTTAAGATGGTTAGTAAAATATGCTAGACTTCGTAACGATAAGACTATGGAAGAAAAATTAGCAAGAGAAATCATCGATGCATCAAATGGTACTGGTGGTGCTTGCAAGAAACGTGAGGATACTCACAAAATGGCAGAAGCTAATAAAGCATTTGCTCATTACCGTTGGTAATATTATAGGAGATAAAAACTATGCCAAGACAATATTCATTACAAATGACTCGTAATATCGGTATCATGGCTCACATCGATGCTGGTAAGACAACAACTACTGAACGTATTTTATATCATACTGGTAAAATCCATAAGATTGGTGAAACACATGATGGTGCTGCAACAATGGACTGGATGGCACAAGAACAAGAACGTGGTATTACTATTACTTCAGCAGCTACAACAGCTATTTGGAAAGAACATAGAGTAAACATCATCGATACTCCAGGACACGTTGACTTCACTGTTGAAGTTTCTCGTTCTTTACGTGTATTAGATGGTGC
>SAMEA103957793__coassemble_197_pt1 | contig 20594 bp, 18 predicted proteins | sample SAMEA103957793__metabat2_high_PE_005 | metagenome-assembled genome bin SAMEA103957793 (sample SAMEA103957793) | gut metagenome | biome: gut; material: feces | host: Canis lupus familiaris | collected 2014 | reverse complement strand
CTGTGGCTAATAAAGATGCTCAAGAAAGACAAATCTTAACCTTAAAGGAAATGGGTGTTATTGCAATACGTGTTACACACAACCCTGCGAGTCAAACACTAATTGATTTAGCTAACAAACACGGTATGCTATTAATTGAAGAATTGTTTGATGGATGGCATAAAGCTAAAAATAATAATAGTAATGACTATTCTAAATTCTTCAATGAAGTAGTAGGTCAAGATAACAATATTCTTGGTTCAAAAAGTAATATGCCTTGGCATGAATTTGACTTATCAATGGCAATGAATAGGGGTTATAATGCTCCTTCTATATTTATGTGGTCATTAGGTAATGAGATACAAGAAGGTACTGGTTGGACTATGGATGGTTCGTTTGTAACTAACCACCGTAAATTAGCTGAACTTGCTAGAAAGATTGATCCATATAGATATATCACCACTGGTGATAATCTACTAAAAAGTGCATTTCCAGGTAATTCTACTACTATTGGAGACCAAAACACAGAGTTTGGTGGTTCAGTAGGTTTAAACTATGCTTCGGGTAGTAAATATGATTCATATCATAATTCATACCCTAAATGGTTAATGTATGCTTCAGAAACATCTTCTGCTGTTAATTCACGTGGTGTATATTATAAAACAGGCACAAGTGAATCTAATATGGAATTAACAAGTTATGATGAAAAAACAGTTCCTTGGGGATATCTTTCAAGTGAATCTTGGTTTGAAATTACTAAGCGTGACTTTATGGCCGGTGAGTTCGTATGGACAGGATTTGATTATTTAGGTGAACCAACACCATGGAACCAACAAAGTGCTAGTTCTTCTACTACCTTTCCACAACCTAAATCATCATATTTTGGTATAGTTGATACAGCTGGTATGCCTAAAGATAGATATTATTTCTATCAATCTCAATGGGCACCAGAAAAAAATACACTACATATTTTACCAACTTGGGATAAAGATAATATTAGTATAGATAGTGGTAATAAAGTTAGAGTAGATGTATATTCAAGTGCTGCTAAAGTCAAATTAGAGCTATTTAATAGAAAAGGCGAATCAGTTTGGGTTGGCGAAGACTCAATGAAAAAGTTTAAATCTAATACTGGCTTATATGAATATCAAGCTAGAAACGATGGTAAAAAGCATACTGATTTATTTTATCAATTCCAAGTACCATATACAGAAGGCAGATTGGTTGCCACTGCATATGATAAAGATGGAAAAGTTATATCAAAAACTAGTGGTAGAAATGAAGTAGTCACTTCTACTGGTGCTGCGAAATTAAAAGCTACTGTAAATAAAAATAAAATAACTGGTAATGACTATTCTTTAGCATACATTCAAGTTGATGTAGTAGATGCTAAAGGTAATATAGTTAGTAAAGCTAATAACTTAATTACTACTACAGTTACAGGTAATGGTCGTTATTTAGCTATGGATAATGGTAAACAAGCAGATATGCGTCATTATCATGAAAATAAACGTGAAGCATATAATGGTAGCTTAGTGGCTATTGTTGGTGGTAACAACACTAGAGGTAAGATGACTGTTACTTTTGAAGCTCAGGGTTTAGAGAAAACTAGTGTAGAAATCACAGTTGATAAACCTATTTCTACTAACGGTGGTTCATCAGGTTTACAAATGAGTAAGAACTACTATATTCTTACAGGTAGCAAACCTACATTACCAGCAGAGGTAAAACTAATATCTCCTGATGGTAAAATCGAACCTAAAAAGGTAGTTTGGAATGATACTAATAAGTATGACAAAGCTGGTATATATAGAGTAGATGGTGTTGTTGATGGTAAATATAAAACTTCTGTTAATATTTATGTTACAGATGGTCTAGGTGGTATATATAACCAATCTCAAAGAATAGAAAAAGGTAAGAAACCTACTATTCCTAGTAGATTAACGGCATATGATATAAATGGTGAAAAGTTACCATTTAATATAGATGTAAAATGGGAATATCCAATAGATGAAGTATTTGATAGATTTGGTACTATATTAGTAAATGGTACAGCTGATTTCTTAGGTACTAAAGTTAAAGTTACTACCACATTATCAATTAGGGAAGGCACAATTACAATTGGTGAAGCTAGTATTAGTCGTGATGCATTAAATGTAGTAGATAAATTTGGAGAAAGTAAATTACATTCAAACGATGAAATACTAAAGACTTTGTATGATGGTAATAAAGAAATAAAGAATAGTTTATTAGAAAATACATGGACAAACTATGATGCTTTAAATCAAGGACACTCATCATCTGAAATTATTTTCTCATATGCTACTCAAACAACATTAGGTAAGATTAGTATTTATTATGTTAATAAAACATCATATATGGAAGCACCTAAACCTTACACAACTAAAATTTATGTGTCAGAAAGTGGATTAGATGATAGTTGGCAAGAAGTTGACTATGATTTAACTATTGGTAATACTATAAATGATGTGTGTGAATATACATTTAACATAAAACCTACTACTGCTACATTTATCAAATTTGTAAATAATAGCGATACTAGTCAATTTAAAAACTATATTGGTATAACTGAAATTGAATTATATCGAGCTATTATAAAAAATGAAGAAAATAATACTGCATTATTAGAAGAGCTAACTATAAATGGTGTAGTATATGATGAATATCAATTAGCTAAAAAGAATATTACTATAACAGATACTACTACTAATATTAGTTATAAAGTAAAAGATAATGCTAGTGCAACTATACTTCCATTAAAAAATAATGTTCAAAAGATACATGTTATATCTGAAGATAAATCAGTTGAAAATATTTATAATATTAATGTTAGTCCTACATTAAAAGAAGAGTTTGAAGGTAAACTTAAAGTTATATCTGCACCTGAAGCTGAAAATAAGGATCTAGGTCCTAATAATTTAGTAGATGGTATAATAGATAATAATAATCATTATCATACTAAATGGGGTAATAATTTAGGGTTAAGTGAAAAGAATAGTCAATCAATTATTATTGATAGTGGAGAAAAAAACAAACTAATCCAAGGATTCACATATCTACCTCGTCCAGATGGTGGAGTTGGTTCAGGTACACAAAATGGACGTGTAAATGGCTTTAAATTATATATTTCTACAGAAAATGGTAATTGGGGTGAACCAGTATATAAAGGAAACTTCAAAGATGAACAAGGTTTAAAAACAGTAAAATTTGAACCTAAGAGTGGTCGTTATATAAGATTTGAAGTCACATCTTCTTATGGTGACTGGGGTCAAACTAACAATTACATTTCTGGTGTTGAAGTAAATATATTATTAAAACGTCATACTGAAATTACAAATGATATCAAAGTTAGTTTATTTAAAACAGGTACTACTTATGATGCTAAAACAATATCAAAAGTAATGATAGGAAATGATGTTTTAAGACCAAACTTTGACTATACTATTAAGTATGGTGAGGTTAAAGATAATCAAGTTCCTGTTACAATTACAGGTGTTGGTTTATTAACAGGTAGTGTAACTAAGAATATTAACATTAATGATACTGAAATTGTAAAGGTTCAATTATTAAATAATCCACACAAGTTCTATACTGTAGGTGATATTGTTGATTCTTCTAGTCTTATTGCTAAAGTGACTAATAAGAGTGGTGAAGAAATTATAGTCAACAATACAGGTGATGGTTTATTTAAATATGATACGAAATTATTTGATAATTATCTTAAATCAGGAGAGCAAGAAACTATAGTTAATGTCTTAGGTACTGATTTTAAGCTTTTATTAAACGTTACTAAATATAATATAACAAATGATACTAATGATTTTATTAGAAACTTTACATACAAAGATCATAAATTAAGTAAATTTACTACCACTTCAATTAGTCAATATAAAAATTCATTACAAACATTAAATGATTTACATACTAAGAATGCAACTAGTGAAGAATTATATAAAGCTAAAAAAGATGTATTAAATAGCATTAATAATTTAACTTTAATTGGTGATACAACAAATTTAGAATCATTAATTAATGAAAAGGTAGATTATAAACTATACACTCAAGATTCTTATAATAATTATCTTAATGTAGTTTATAGTATTAAAGAAAAATTAATGAATAAAGATTCATTAAGCAATGCTGATATAGAAAAATTAACAAAAGAATTTAATACTGCTAAAGAAAATCTAGTATTAGTTACACCTGTAGGCCCAGATAAACCAGTTGATCCTGATAAGCCTATAGATCCTGACAAACCTATAGACCCAGATAAACCTGTAGAGCCAAATAATCCAGTTAATCCTGATGGTGAAGAAACTGCAAATATCAACTCTAATAAAGGTTATATTATAGGTCTAAGTGTAGGTATTCCTCTAGCTTTCATATTAGGTGGTCTATTAACATTCTTATTTACTAAGAATAAAAAAGATAAAAATAAATAGTTTTTAAGTGTTCCAAGTAACTCCCACTTGGGACACTTTCACATTTTATACATATCCTCTGATGTATATTTATTGATTAATTGTATAAAAAGTATTATATTATATGTAGCATTAATTCATCTGTTATATTACGTAGAAACTAAATATATTAGAAAGCTTTATTGCTTTATTTTAGAAAGGGTAAAACACATTAAATATGTTTATTAAGGAATAATTTATGAACAAAAGAATTGAACAAACTATTAATAAGTTATATTTATCATTAAAAAATGTAGCTAAAGATAAATTATATGATGATATTATTATTCAAGATATTTTAGATGATGCTAAAACATCAAGATCTACATATTATAAATATTTTAAAGCTAAGGATGACTTAGTACTATACATGTTTAGAAGAATTTTTAAGCACTCTTTTAACATTAGTGAAGATTCAGACAAAATCTCTATATCTAAAGAAGATTTCGTAAAAGGTATAGCAAATATCTTCTTATATGTATATTCAGAAAACACTTTAATTACTTCTATATTTAATTCAAAGAATAATTCTAAATTATTTTTTGAAATCAACACTATATTAAAACCATATATTCAATATGGTTTAGAAAAAAGTTACTTTAAACAAAGTACATTACCTAGTGATCTACATTTAAAACATTTATTGAATGATTTTACATTCTTCACATTTGTTTGGGTTAATGAAAACTTCAAAACAAACTATAAAACTATCGGTAATTACTATATCCAAATGAACTTGGCATAAAAAGAAAAGCTCAGACCCTTAAGGTCTGAGCTTTTCATTATTGGAAGTATTGTTTATATACTTTTTTATTAACTATAAAATCAATAGCACGAGGACAAACCTCTAGGTTAATTTCATTTGCAGTAAAAGCAAATTCACCATCAACATTAAAGTTTAGAGGTTTATCAGACTTAAGTTTAAACTTTCCTGTTTTAATGTAATCCATACCATATTTATACTTCTCACCAAAAAGGAAGAAAAATATCAATCTAAATACACTCATTTTAAACTTTGCCATTGACAATAACGTTAAATCTATAATACCATCATTTAATTTAGTTTTTTCTCTTCTATGTATTCTAAAACCAGCAAGACGTTTACTATTTAAAGCCATTACAACATAATAAGTTCCAGTAATAACTTGATCATTTGTTTCTATAGTTAGATTCATTCTTTGATCTAAAGAAATCTCCTTAGCAGCTTCAATAAAATAAGCCATACGTCCGAATGTCTTCTTTAATCTACTAGATGCCTCATAACTAACATTAGTAAATGATCCTGCAGCACAAGCATATGTAAAATATCTATCATCAATCTTACATATATCCATTTCCACTTTATTACCCTCTAAAATAATATCCATTGTTTTTTCAATAGAATTATTAAGTTTTAGCATATGTCCTACATCGTTAACTGTACCATATGGGATATATGCTATTTTGGGTCTATAATTTAAAGTCATTATGCCGTTTATAGCCTCATTTAAAGAACCATCTCCACCAGCTATTAATATTAGATCAAAGTCTACAGCAAAATTTTTAATAAATGTTGTAATAGACTTTGGCGCAACTGATCTAAATACAGTTACCTCATCATATTTTTCTTTTAACCTAAGATTAACATAAGGTAGATCTCTCTCAAATGCTTGCTTACCACTATAAGGGTTATAACAAATTAAGGCCTTCATATTATAACTCGTTATCTAATTCATCAACCTTTTCATTAACAAATGCATTAAACTTTTTAACTTGCTTATTATTACCAAATACTACAATTCTATCTTTGTATTGAATAACATCTTTAGGAGTTGCAGCGAATACCGTATCATGACGATTTATACATAATAAATTAATATGATAAGTTTGACGAATCTTTAAATCCTCTAATGTTTTATTAGGAAATGATGGATTATTTACTTCAATAGTAACAATACTAAAATCACCAGCGTCACTTAAATTATAATAATCTTTAATACCAGGTGATAAAATTCTATTAGCTAAAGACTTAGCACTTGATTCTTCAGGAATAATAACATCAGTAGCACCTAAAGTAGCAAATACCTCACGATGATCTAAGTCATCAGCTCTAACTGTTACTTTCCTAACACCTAAAGCTTTAATATTAATAACAGTTAAAATACTTGCTTCTAAATTATTACCAATAGCAACGATTACATGGTCAACAGATGAAATACCTGTATGTTGTAAATCTCTTTTCTTTGTAGAGTCACATATTACGCAGTTTTCTACTAAATCAGCAACTGCTTGAACATTTTCTTCTACTATATCGATAGCTAAAATATCAATATTTTTATTTTTAGATAATTCAGTAACTACACATGTACCAAATCTACCTAATCCGACTACGGCTATACTCTTTCTCATTAGCCAATAACCACCTTTTCTTCAACATATTTTATAGAATCATTTTGGCCATTCATATGCCAATTTCTATTTATTAAACTAATAATAGTAAGTGGACCTAAACGTCCAAAGAACATCATAAATACAAGAATAATTAACGAACCATTACTTAAACTTGTAGTAATACCCATTGATAAACCTGTTGTAGAGAATGCAGAAACTACTTCAAAAATAATCTTTTCATGTTCAATATTAGGTTCAATTATTGAAATAATCATTACGGCAAATGTACAAGTAATAATAGCTGATGTTACTAAAGCAAATGACTTCATAATTGTGTCTTTCGCAACAGTTCTCTTAAATACAGTTGGTTTTTTATTTAAACCATAACTTAAGATAGCTAATAAAACAACAAAGAACGTAGAGGTTTTAACACCACCACCAGTAGAGCCAGGTGAAGCACCAATAAACATCAGTGATGTAATAATACTAAACTCACCAGGGTTCAAATTGGCACAATCAACAGTCGTAAAACCTGCTGTTCTAGATGTGATAGACATAAAGAATGCTTGTAAGAATGTTAAATTGTTGTTAGCAATTTTTAAGAATAAAGCACCACCAATGATTAAAACTGTTGTTGATATTAATACAATTTTAGAGTTAATATTTAATCTTCTAATACTTCTAGTCTTAATTATATCAGTCAGTACAGCAAAACCTAAACCACCTAAGATAATAAGTAACATAGTATTAATATTTAAGAATACATCATGACTAAACGCTAACATAGATGTACTACCAAATATATCTAGACCTGAGTTGTTAAAACTAGCTACAGTATGAAATATAGATACACCCAAAATTTCCCAAAAGCCATCATAATATGGCATTAAAGCGAAACAATTTAGAAATACACCAAAAGCCTGTATAGCTAATGAAAAGAATATTATTTTCTTAACAAAGCCTATAATACCTTTTAGAGAATTTTGATTTAATGCTTCTTTTAATAAATATCTATCAGTTATATTAATTTTTGACCCGAAGATAGTTAGAACAAATGTTGCTAAAGTAATAAATGACAAACCACCTATTTCAATTAAAAAAGTAATAACTATCTTACCAAATATAGTAATTTCTTCTTTGATATTAGGGACTACAGTTAGACCAGTAACACACACACTTGTCGTAGACATAAATAAAGCATCAACAAATGATAAATGTCCATTAGTTGAGGAGATTGGTAACATTAATAAGAATGTACCAACTAAAATAACTACGGCAAAAGTAATTACGATTCTAACGTAGGGCGATATTTTCTTCATAAAATTCCTCCATACTATTTAATTATATAAAATATATTAATCATATACAAGCTATAATATATAATTAATTATATATATCATTAACATAAAAAGAACTTAATGATATTATAAACATCACTAAGTTCATTATTTTAATTCATATTATAATCAGGTAAAGTCTTTTTAGTTACAGCAATAGCTAATGCATTAGGACCAATATGACAACTTACTGATAATGATAACGGATTAACAAATACATTCTCTACACCAAAACGATTAGTAATTTCATCTCTTAGTTTTAGTGCTTCCTTATCATCATAAGTATAAGCAACATCAATATAGATATTATCTTTTCTATTATCTACTGTAGTTAATTCTAAAATATCTTCTGCTGCTTTATCTAACATTAATCTTTTAGCATTTTCTAAAGTTCTAGTTTGTTTCCATTTATCTAATTTATCACCATGAATTTGTAGAATTGGTTTAATCTTAAGTAAAGAACCCATAACAGCAACAGCAGGAGTAATCCTTCCACCTTTTCTTAGATACTTTAATGTATCTACCATAATATATATACTAGATAATTTTTTGTTTCTTTCTAGCATATCTCTAATCTCACTACCAGAATAACCTTCATTAACTAATGCTAATGCATCTAAGACTGAACGTTTTTGAGTAACACTAATATGTTGATTATCTACAACAAAAATACGATCACTAAATTCTTCTTGTACTAAAGCTTTAGCAGAGTAACAACTCATAGATAAACCACTAGACATTGGAATATAAACTATTTCATCATATGATTTTAAATATTCAATAAACGCTTCTCTTAATAAACCTAAAGCTGGTTGACTTGTAGAAACATTAACATCTTGAGCTAATAAACTATAAAATTGTGATTGTGTTAAGTTTATATCCTCATAGTAGCATTCTCCATTTACCATAAATGGCATCGGAATTACTTCTACACCTAGTTGTTTAGCTTCTGCTTGTGTAATACCACTATTAGAATCAGTAAGTACTAAAATATTACTCATAAATTATACCTCATCTATACTCTTCTTTTTGATAAATATTATAATATTATAAAGACTAAATACTATAAATATAATAGCTAAAGATATTTTAACCATTAATAAAAAGGTTCTATTCATTAATAAAAACCAAAATATACCTGGAATTAAAAAGAATAATCCTATAATTATATTATTATTATTTTTACTTTTTATTCTTTCTGCCATAAAAAGTATACCTAAGATAATAAATAAAAGTCCTAATATAATATTAATTATATTTGATTTCATAAACAACATTACAAATAATGTTGTAATAATTATTAATAAAGTAACTAATTCAACATTATTAAGATTATTTCTTCTTATATTAAATAATTTTAATATAATTAAAATAGATAATATCAATAATGCGATAGTAAAAGTTAATGTTATATAGCTTGTTGGTATAGCAATAAAGAATATACCAGCTATAAAGATTAATAGATTAACAAATAAATTATATTTAATTTCTTTCATTATACACCTAAAATGTATGGTTTATTTTACCATTTAATTTTATTAAAATAAAGATATTTCAACAATTTTTTACTTTTTTAGCATATTTTTAGTCATATAATAGAATATTATATATGCTATTGCAAAAAATACAGTTAAACCAACACCAACAAATCCTAAAGTGCGTGGTAACTCTACGCCAAAATCACCTGGTTTAAAAGCATAATACATAGTCATAACTGTTGCGAAAACAGCACTAATAGCTGTTAATACTAATAATACCCATTGCATTATTTTAAACTTTTGAAATTTTAAAGCTTCACTTGATAATACTGGTTTTTCTTTTTTTTCTCTTTTCAAGATTTTCACATCCTTTTTAAAATTTAAAAATCTCCCAATTAATTATAATATAAAAAGGAGATTTTATAAAGTGTTTATTAATTTTTGTATTTTTCTTTAATATCTTTTAACATTAATGCTTCTTCTTTATTAAGTTCGTAACGTTCTAATAAATCTGGTCTTCTAAGATAAGTTTTCTTTAGACTTTCATATAAACGATATTTTCTAATGTGTTCATGATTACCATTTACTAATACATCGGGTACTTTTTTACCTAAATGTTCATATGGTCTTGTAAATTGAGGATATTCTAGTAAACCCGTGCTAAATGAATCATCTTCATGACTTTCATCTCTTGTAGCACCTTTTAATAATCTAATAATACTATCACTAATAACCATAGCAGCAAGTTCACCACCAGTTAGTACATAGTCACCAATACTAATCTCTTCATCACAATAATCTAGAATACGTTCATCAAACCCTTCATAATGACCACAAAGAATTACTATATCTTCTTCTAACGCTAGTTCTTCTGCCATCTTTTGGTTATAACGCTTACCTTGAGGTGTCATTAGTAAAACTTTAGATTTATCACTTACATTATCACTTAAAGCATCATGTAGAATATCAAAACGAATAACCATACCTTGACCACCACCATAAGGTGTATCATCAACATGATTATGTTTTAAGTTTGAATAATCTCTAATATCTTTAACTACTACTTCACAAATACCATTATTTATTGCTCTTTTTATAATAGACTCGCCAACAAATGGTTTAAACATATCAGGAAATAGTGTTAAAATAGTTATTTTCATAATAACCCCTCAATTTCTTTAATGATAATTCTATCCTCTAGTACTTCTTTAATAAATTGATTATTAAATGGAATATATCTTAACTTTTTATCTACTTCACATACTAACATAGGGCCTTGAGGATACTCTACAATATCCTTCACTTTACATCTTAATACATTTTCTTCATTATAAATGTCTTTTCCAATTAAATCTGTATAATAATACTCATCTTCCTCTAAGTCATCATCACTTGGTAAAGAATATATATCATAGCCAACATACTTTTCTACTAAATTAATATCCAATAAACCTTCTAATGTAATTATATAACCACTCTTATAATCACTTTTTGATGCAACCTTAAACTTAGTATATACATTATTAATATTTAAATAGATAAATTTACCTTTACTAAAACGATCAAAATCACTATAATTTTGAATCTTTAGGCCTCCTTTTATACCATGAGTACCTGTAATTTTACCACTTAATCTATAATCCATAAGAATCTCCTTAATCATAAACTAATTCTTTATATTCTTCTTTAACAATACTTAATAAATATACTTTAATCTTTTTATTTGTATTATGTTTAACATATTCATAATATACTTTTAATTGTTCATAATATGCTTCATTATCAATATCATTAGTCTTATAATCAACTATAATAAATGAATCTTCATGTTCAATTAAAAGGTCAATAATACCATTATAACTCTTTGTTTCAGTAGAATAATAGAATTCATGTTCTTGATAGATAGTTGCACGAGAAATATCTTTAAAGATATCTAGTTTTAATAAATTATTAATCTTATTATGATATTTCTTATTAACATTATCTAAGTTTAAATTATTAAAATCTAAACCCTCTAAGATTTCATGAAGCTTACTACCATATTCTAAATTATCTTTTTCTTGTTGAGTCAATATAGCATTAACCTTATGAGATATATCTTGTTTATATAATATTTTAGATCTAAAATCAATATTATTGTAAATTATTTTCTTATTTTCACTATTAATATGTAATTCTTTATTCTTTTTATTATAATTAGGATTAACACCATACTTAGATTCTAGCTCATTAGGTAAAATATTTATAATAGTACCAATATTGTTATCTTTAATAGCTATATCATATATTTCATTTAATGAAATTGTATCTTCAATATCATTTTTTAACTTACCAACAGGTCTAACTAAGAACATCTTCTCTCTAGCTCTAGTTAAAGCTACATAGAATAATCTTATTTTCTCAGATAAATCCTTATTAACAACATCCTTTTTATTTAAGAATTGAATAATATTATTTTCTAATGAATTATTTATTATAGACTTAATAAAAATACCATAATCATCATTTACCCCAAAAGTCTTTTTAGCATCTTCTCTATTAAAGCCTTTAGATAAACCCGTAAAAATACAATATGGGTACTCTAAACCTTTAGATTTATGAATTGTCATAATCTTAACAGCATCAATGTTATCTTTATCAGGACAAACCTTAATATCTTTACTGCTATTAATTATGCCTAATAATAAATCTATAGATTCAATATAACTATAGCCTAAATCATTATAAGCGCTTAATTTATCGTATATCGTATTTACTTCAACTAACGAACTATCTACACTACCAATAATAGGCAATTTATAATATACATTAAACTCTAGGAGTAAGGCCATAAATATATCAGTACTACTTAAATCACTATTAATACTATTAAATCTGTTACAAATATCAAATTCTACTTCATTATTAATAATTTTAAAGATTAACTCATCACTAAACTCAAAGATAAAACTACGTAATAAACCACATAGGGATGTCTTATATTCTTTATACTCATTACTGTCTTTATTATATTTATGATAACCTAGTAAATAACATTTATATGTATCTAATAAATCTAGAATTGATAATAAAAATGTACTTTCTTTAATATTAGTATCTCCAATTATTTCTAATGGTATTTGATTATATTCAAATATTTTTTTATATAAACTAAAAGATGTAGCTCTGTCTATAATTACAGCATAATCACTAAAACGTACCTTTCTTAAGGTATTTCTATCTTTGTCAAATACTTTATTATTTAAATTATCTTTAACTATTTTAGCACTAATAAAAGCTTCTATTTCATCATCAGACAACTTAATTTCTGTCTCTTCATCTTTCTTCTCATATATGTAATCTTCGAGATGATAACTAATATTATCTTTTTCTTCATTATATTTAATTAAGCCAAAATTCATTTGATGCTCTTCTTGGTATTTAGCATCACCAATTTTATCTGTCATTATATTATTAAATATCATATTTATATCATATAACACTTCATTTCTAGATCTAAAGTTCTTTAATAAATCTATTTTAATACCACCAATATTATTAGAATAATTATCATATTTATTCTTAAATATATATGGATTAGCATTCCTAAAACGATAGATTGATTGTTTAATATCACCTACCATGTATAAATTATCATTAGCAATACTTGATAAGAATGCTTCTTGTAAATCAGAAGTATCTTGATATTCATCTACTAATATTTCATATATATTATTTTTGAATTCTCTATTAATATCAGCAAAATTAACAATTTTTATTGCCATTTTAGCAATATCATTAAATGTAAAAGCTCCATATTGTTTCTTATATGCAAATATTTCATCTTCTATTCTTTTTTGAACATCAATAATTACTTTAATATCATCTTTAGAATTTAATAATTGTTGTTTAACTTCCACTAAATTAATATATTTATTCTTTAAATTATTAAGTTCAGTAATTAATGGTTTTACAAAAGTGTCATTAGTATACTTGAACTCTTCTCTATCATTACCTTTAGGAACACCATTAGCATTTAAGTTTTTAAGAGTTATAAGATCATTAAAACTATTCATATTATTTAATATATTATACATAGCATCAATATCTTTATATATCTTATATTCACTATATAAAGGTAACATATCAGCTAATAAATATTGGAGTTTATTAATAATACTCATAACATAATTATTAAATTCATTAACAATATTATTAATAAAAATCTCACTAAAATTATTATCAATATAATTATCTAAATAATAATTTGTATCAGGTAACAGTGATAATCTACGATGTAGATCAACAAATAGACCTACTAACATTTTATCATCTTTTAATCCTTGATGTTTTAATAAACTTATAAATTCTTTATTATTAGTATTATAATATTCTAAGAATATATTATTAATAATATCTACTACTTTATCATTAACAATATCATCTTCACATACTGTAATATCTTTAGATAAACCTAATAAATAATAATATTTCTTAACTATTTTTAAAGAGAATGCATCAAATGTAGTAATATCACTAGAATATACTAAACTTGCTTCTTCTAGCAGATTATTACTAACAAGTTTACTATAAATACGTGTTTTCATTTCTAAAGCTGCAGCTTTAGTAAATGTCAATACTATTAAATTTCTTACACTTTTTTTATCATCACGTACTATTTTCAATATACGTTCTGAAAGTACTGCCGTCTTACCACTACCAGCACCGGCAGATACAATAATGTTACTACCACGTTTATCTATAGCTTGTTGTTGTTCATTAGTCCACCTTGCCATCTTCATTCTCCTTTCTTAATTCTTCTAAAAAACTTTTTATATTTATCTTTTTATCTACTTTACGGAAATCTTTTTGTTTTCTAAAACATATTCTACGATAATTACAGTATGTACAGGCATTAGATTCCGCTTGTAATGGACTTATAGCGAAATTAAATTCATCAATATTTCTTATACCTTCATTAATTAAGAATTTAGTATATTCATTAATAATTAAGATTTCACTATCAGTTAACAAAGACCTAAGCGCAATAGCACCATAACCATTTTTATTATAAATAGCACCTAAATATGTACCATCTTCATATATTAATTTAGAATTAATAGTATTATCTAAATTAGTATATCCCTTTAATTTAATATTCTTATCATCAAATTCTATATCATTTTCATCATCTTGACTAACTACTTTAACTTTTTGTAAATACATACCTACTAACTTAATCTCTTTATCTTTAAATAGTCTATTATGATGTAATAAATATAAATAAATAGGTAACTGTAAATTACATCCATACTTAAAGTTATCTAGTGTAGCAACATCATTACCTGTCTTATAATCAATAATTGCTACATAGGCAATATTACCTTCTATTTTATATAATACTTTATCAATAAATCCTTTAAATTTATAATGATCATCAATATTTGTAATAATTCTTTGTTCACAGTCAACACCATGAAGCTCACATAAACTTTCATGTAAGTGATTAAACTCTATAACTTCTTTTATTGTTTTATCTAATATTTCAGCAAACACTATATCTTTAGGTTCTAGTTCAAATTCATCGATAGCTTCCTCTTTAACAGTATCATAATTAAAATCATGATTGTAACTACATTCTAATAGTTTATGGGCATAATTACCTAAACGTGTATGGATTGTTTTATTAAAAGTATTAAGTTCTAACATATTGTCTAAGTAAAATCTAAAAGGACACTCAAAGTAACCATGGAATGTAGAATAAGATAGTTCTTTCTTCTTATCTGTCTTATTATATAAACGGTGTCCATCAATATAAAGAGGATCAAATCTCTTGAAACTTGAATCATATTTTCGATAATTTAAATAATCAAGATCATAGATATTAAGATTATTATTAAATTTATCATATAATAAATAATCATCTAATATTTTAGTAAAATACAATGAATCTTCTAATAAAGTATTTGTTAAAATATCCATTTTTTCTTCTATAATATTTATATTATATTTAGAATTAAGATATGAATAAGCATTTACCTCTTTACCTATTACAATAGGATATGTAAGTAAATAACTAGTACTATTAAGCTTCTTTAATAATGATAATTCATTATACTTATTTTTATCAGTGCTATTATCAATACCTAATAAAGTTAATTCATCATCATTTAAATACTTATCATCCTCACATTGGCTAGGACAATTATAATTAAAGTTGAGATAATAAATGTATTTATAGCTACTTATAGGTTCACTGCTAACCCTAATAGCATCACTATATACTATATTATCTCTATTTAAATTCTTTAATAAATTAAATAATATATCTTGATATTTTTTGTTAGTTAAATTATTATTGTCAAAATTATAATCATTTATTATTCTAACAATTTTATTATAAATTGTAGTATCATTTACTAATTTTAGAGCTTCATCTAAGCCTAAATTTAGTAAATTATTATAGAATTCTTTTATATGAATATTAGAAATTAATGAACTATTTTCCTCTATATTAAGGGAAATTTTGTAACTATCTGACAATCTATATAAACTTGGATAATATGTTTTATCATTACAAACAATATTAATATCACTAGGTGTAATATTATCATTTATTAATTTATTATATATATCATTAAATATATATCTTAATTCTAAATTAATATTTGGAAAAACATGTAAATCATTTAGTGTGAGTCCATCTAATTCTTCATATATATATTCAATATTAGAATTAATTTCTTTTATTTTATTAAAAATATATTTATTCTTATTAACATTAAGATCATAAAGGAATTTTATATCATGTTTCCTTAAAATGTTTATAATATATTTGTCATATATAAATAAATCATGTTTTATCAGATCTATTAACATTACCTTTAAATCATTTATTTTATTATTATAATCTTTATTAAAATCAATAAACTGAAAATATTCTTCAAATTCCTTTGTTAATTCAAAACTAATATTATATTTATCAACTAAATATAATCTACCTTTATTAGTTAATCTACCTAATAGTGATGATATTATAGATTCAATATTTAAAAATTTTTGATTTAAAATACCTTTACTACTCTTTAACATTTTTAATTTAAAATCATTATCAGCTATATATAAAATTGGTAACATAATAAATCAACTCCTTTAGTTAATTATACTATAATTAATATAATATAAAAAGAGGATAATATCCTCTTTCATAATAAATTATTTACTTAAGACCTCTAAATGGATCTTTTTGCCTTCTTTTGAAGCGCCTGCATATAATATAGTTCTAATAGCATGAACAATATTACCACCTCGGCCAATTACTCTACCAAAATCTGCAGGATTAACTTTTACTTGGAATTCTAAGTTTTTTTCTTCTTCGCTTACACAAGTAATTTCTACATCCTCAGGATAAGCAATTAAAGGAAGAATTAAGCTTTGAATTAACTCTTCAAAATTTATCATAAAAACACCTCTTATTCTGACTTAGGTGTTTTTACAATATTTTGGCTCTTGAATAAATTTTTTACAGTTACAGTAGGTTGAGCACCTTGGTTTAACCATTTTACAGCTTTATCAGCATCGATAGTAACTTTTGCTGGTTGAGCTTTAGGATCGTATGAACCAATAATTTCAATAAATTTACCATCACGAGGGCTTCTAGAATCAGCAGCTACGATACGGTATTTAGGATCTTTATGAGAACCAAATCTTTGTAATCTTAATTTAACCATAATATACACTCCTTTATAATTATATCGTGTGTATTATAACAAAAAGATTTATGGGTGTCAAGTATTTTCCCTTGACATTATAATTATTTTTTTAGTTATAAAATAAACAATATCGAATATATTAAAATTCCATCTATTATTAGGTAAATAATTTATATTATTGTAATTTATAATCATAGATATAAAAATGCATTTTACTATCTTCTTTACCTATATTAAATGCATGATCTTTTTCTACCCTTCTTTTCATACCTTGATGTTCATAAAATTCAAAATTACAACTTGTATCAGTGAATAAATAAAAATCATTCATTTTAACTTCATGCATATAAGACAAAGCAGAATTGAATAATTCTTTACCGACACCTTTACCTCGCATTTTACTATCAACTGCAAATAATGCTAATTCACCATCATAGTTAAGGTTAGCTTCTCCTAATAATACTTTATCTATACCACTTATACTTCCAAATATCTTAAATACTTTTCTACCTTCCTTATGCATAAATAAAGATAAAATAGACATAATTTGTTTAAATCTATAACTAAATTTGCACTTATGTTGTTCTTTATAATTAACTAGTATAATACCTACTGCTTTATTATCAAATAACGCTACACGTGAATATGTATAATTAGTTAAACAACTACTTAAAAATACTTTAGCAAGTTTTTCTGCTATTTTTGGTGTAGTTAATTCATCATAATGCCAAGTTTCTCTAATAATTTGTTGTAAATCCTTAAAATCTTCTTTTCTATATTCTCTAAATTCTAAATTCATAATATCCTCCTTGATTTTACCTAAGTCTAAATATATAATAAAGTATACAGTAAGTGTATAGTCAAGAGGTAAAAGTATGAATAATAAAAAAATGTTATTAACTGTTAATGAGATGGCTAAAATTCATAATATTAATAAGAGAACATTACATTATTATGATGATATAAAGTTGTTTTCACCTAATCATAAAAGTGATAATGGTTATAGATATTATGATTATGAACAATCTATAGAATTAGAATATTTATTAATGCTTAAGGATTTAAATATGACTATTAAAGAGATAGCGGCATATAAAAATGACGCTAGCTGTGATAATTTTATTAGTATTGCTGATGAGAAGATTAAAGAGTTAAATGAAAATATACTAAAACTAAAAAGAACTAAGAAAATATTAGAGACTAAAAAAGCTGCATTAGAGTTATGTAAAAACTTAAATGAAGACAAAATTACTATTGAAACCCTAAATAAAACTAAAATTGCTGTATTACCGTTCAATATTCGTAGTGATGATATTACTAACATCTTCACTTTCTTAAAAGATAAATGGGATATAGAACAAATTAGAGTAGGTATTGGTAGTATTATAGATATTAATAAAATATATAATAAAGATTATGAAAACTATGACGGTATCTACACTTATGCATTAGATAATACTAAAAATACTATTTTAAGAGATAAGGGTAAATATTTAGTTGGTTATATTAAAGGTGAATGGGAAAAAGCCCCTCAAATGTATGAAAAAATGTTAAAATTTGCAGAAGATAATAACCTAGTGTTAGAAGGTTATGCTTATGAGATGGGCTTAAATGAGTTTGCTATCAAAGACCAAAGTGAATATGTTACAAAGATTCTTATCAAAATTAAAGATAACTAAAAAATAGGCTATAAAGCCTATTATTCTGATTCTTTTAAAATACTTGTTCTTAATACTTTTAAATCTTTATTAAATATATCTTCTAATTTATGTGTTAAATTAAAATATTCTTTTACTTCTTCTTTAGAAAATAACTCACCCTTTGCGAGAATGTAATTATTCTTTAAATTTGAAATACCTGGATATGATGTACTAATAGAAAGAGCATCTTCATATTTAGTTTTACTTAGTTTATAATTATTTATTAAATCAGCATAATTATCTTTAATATAAATAGTTAGATTTATATATTCTTTATATATATCTAACTTTTTTACACTATCTATATACTTATCTATATTTTCATATAATTTAATGTAATCCATCAATTTTCTCCAATATTTCATTAACTAATTCATTAAGGTCTTTAGTACCATCTAAAACATAATTACATGATGATTTAACAGTTTCATTAAATGTTATTTTATCACAATTAATTCTACTTTGTGCATTCTCTAAACTATCACCACGACCTAACATACGTTTAAATAAAATATCACTATTAGCATCAATATAAAAACTAATACAATTTGGGTTATTCTTATAACTTTCTAATCCATTAGGTTCTAAGATAACATATGTATTTGTCGTAATAGAATTTTTAGCAGTACCATAATAATTATTATTATATAATGTATATTCATAGAAAAAGTCATTATTAATTAATTCTTTAAAAGTATCATTAGAAATAAAATGGTAATCTTTACCATCAATTTCATTTATTCTCATATTTCTAGTAGTATATGTCACAAGTTTAGGTATATTATGTTTTTCTAGTAATTTACCTAATTCTGTTTTACCACTAGCACTTGGACCGATTAGTATAATCATTTTTATCACCTACTCTAAAAATTATATTATATTATTATAGTTTTAGCAACACATTTATGATATAATTTTTAAAGGTGATATATATGTTTACAATGAAAGATATTTGTATAGAAGGAAATCCTATACTAAGAGAAAAATGTGTTAAAGTAAAATTCCCATTAACACAAGATGATGAAAACTTAATTAAAGAATTATTACAATATGTTATCATAAGTGAAAATGATGAACTTGTTAAACAATTCAACATTAGACCAGGTGTTGGTATTGCTGCACCGCAAGTTGGTAGTAATAAACGAATGTTTGCGATGAATTGTACTGATTTTTTAAGTGAAAAACAAGAAAAATATTGTTTTGCCTTGATCAACCCTGAAATCTTAGCAGTTAGTGAAGAACTTGTTTATCTGCCTGATGGTGAAGGATGTTTGAGTGTTGAAAGAGATACTAATAAAATGGTAACTCCTCGTCACCTAGCTATCAAATTCAAAGCAGCGATTTATGATTTTATAACTGGTAAAGTTAAAAATGTTACAAAAACATTTACTGGATACCCAGCTATAGTTTTCCAACATGAATATGATCATTTAGATGGTATATTATTTGTTGATAAATTATTTAAACGTGAAGAAGCACCAGGTGAACCTTTATTTACATATGAATAGAGTAGAGAGAGAAATAAATTTTTCTCGTCCCTCTCATTGCACCGTACGTA
>SAMEA103957793__coassemble_195_pt1 | contig 20855 bp, 17 predicted proteins | sample SAMEA103957793__metabat2_high_PE_005 | metagenome-assembled genome bin SAMEA103957793 (sample SAMEA103957793) | gut metagenome | biome: gut; material: feces | host: Canis lupus familiaris | collected 2014 | reverse complement strand
CTATAAAAGTCCCTAAAATTTGTTTTTCTAAAACCTAGGTTTTTTTACAGCCCCTTCTTTAATTCTATATATGATTTTCTAATATTTTAACTGCTTTTTCTAGTTTAAGTTTAAAATCATTATCAAATCTATTATATATAGGTGCATCTATATCTAATAGAGCTACCATTACATTATTTTTAAATACTGGTATACAAATTTCAGAACGTGAATTACTATCACAAGCAATGTGCCCTTTAAATTCTAAAACATTGTCTACTACAATAGTTTTTTGTTCTTTAAAGCATGTACCACAAACTCCTTTACCATAGGGAATTTTAGTACATGCAATATTGCCTTGAAATGGTCCTAAAATAAGTTCATTGTTATGTACAAAATAAAAACCAGCCCAGTTTAGATCACTGAAATTGTTATAAATATAGGCGCTCATATTAGCATAATTAGAAATAGGTGCATTATTTTTAAATAATTCATTTAATATTTTTTCCAAAGATATCATCCTTTCAATTAGTATTATTATACATTAACATTATACATTAAATATTATATAAAATATATATTTAAAATTAAAATAGAAAGTGGTATAATTCTTGTTCGGAGGACAATATTATGAATAGTTTTTATTTATGTTTTATAAGAGTATTTATATCTTTATTATTTTGTTTACCTGGTTATTTTTTAGCGAAGTCTAAAAAGGCTAGTGGTAATCACTTGGGTACTTTATCATCAATTTTAATCTATGCATGTGGACCATGTATGATAATTAACTCATTTTATCTGTGTGCAAAAGAAGCAAGAGCTAATAATTTAGCTTTAGGTAATATAGGTCTTAATATGTTTTATTTTGGAATATTTACATTTATATTACAAGTATTATTTATGTTAATACTATATTTAATCTTAAAAAGAAAGTATGATGATCCTAAATATAGAGTATTAACAATTGGTAGTGTTCTTGGTAATGTTGGGTTCTTTGGATTACCATTAGTAGAAGCACTAATTCCTAATAATCCCTTAGTTCTTTGTTACTCTAGTGTATATATTGTTACTATGAATATTTTAGTATTTACTGTAGGTGTATTTTGTTTAACTAATGATAAAAGTTATATTTCTATACGTGATGCTATCATTAACCCTACAACTTTAGCATTATTTGTAGCTATACCAGCATTTATATTTGCTGATAAACTTAATCCAAATGATTTTACTAACAACATTTGGGATGGTATAGCATTATTAGGTAAAATGACTACCCCTATTTGTATGATCATTATGGGTATACGTTTAGCAAATGTTAATTTCTTATCACTATTTAAACGCCCATTTATATATATAATGTGTTTTTTAAAGCTTATAGTGTTCCCACTATTTTGCTTTTTATTAGTGTATTTCTTACCTTTCATTGATAATATATTTAAATCAAGTATCTTAATATTATCAGCAACACCATGTGCTTCAGTTATCTTAAATATGGCAGAAATACATCATAAAGAAGAAGAATTAGCAGCTAATTCAGTACTAGTTGCTACATTATTAAGCATTATTAGTATACCTCTTATTATACTAGCACTTAATTTATTATAATTATCTAGACTATAGATCAATTTCTATAGTCTATTTTTATAAAAGATATTAAAAAATAATACAACTTAACATATAAACAAAATGTTAAAATATTGTATTAAAGTAGTATTTTTGCTATAATTTATCGTATATGAAAGGAGCTTAGATATCATGGATTTTAATAAAAATGAATTATTATTAAGACAACAAATGATAAGGAATTTCTGTATTATTGCCCATATCGATCACGGTAAATCTACTTTAGCAGACCGTATCCTAGAGCTATGCGAAAGTGTTACTTCTCGTGAAATGCAGGCACAGCTTCTAGATTCTATGGACTTAGAAAGAGAACGTGGAATTACCATTAAATTAAATGCTGTTCGCTTAAATTATAAAGCAAATGATGGCTTAACATATGAATTTAATCTTATAGATACTCCAGGACATGTTGACTTTACTTATGAGGTAAGTAGAAGTTTAGCTGCTTGTGATGGTGCAATCTTAGTAGTTGATGCTACACAAGGTGTAGAAGCTCAAACGATTGCGAATGTCTATTTAGCATTAGATAATAATTTAGAAATTTTACCTTTAATTAATAAAATTGACCTTCCATCTGCAGATATTGAACGTGCTAAACATGAGATAGAAGATGTTATTGGTCTACCTAGTGATAACGCAGTAGCTGCATCTGCTAAAACTGGTATTGGTATTAAAGATATACTAGAACAAATAGTAGAATATGTACCAGCACCTACAGGTGATCCATTTGGTCCTACTAAAGCACTGATCTTTGATAGTGCATTTGACCCATATCGTGGTGTTGTAGCCTTAATATGTGTTAAAGAAGGTATGATCAAAAAAGGTGATCGTATTAAGTTTATGGCTACTGGTGCTGAATATGATGTTGTAGAAATTGGTGTTAGAACACCTAAAGAAGTTAAAAAAGATTATCTAATGGCTGGTGAAGTAGGTTTCCTTACAGCATCTATTAAAGATATTAGTAATGTTAATGTTGGTGATACTATAACTGTAGTAGGTAATGAAGCAAAAGAAGAGTTACCTGGTTATAAGAAAATGAATCCAATGGTATTCTGTGGTTTATATCCAATTGATAGCAAACAATATCAAGATTTAAAAGATGCCTTGGAAAAATTAAAATTATCAGATGCTTCATTAATATTTGAACCTGAAACATCTCAAGCTTTAGGTTTTGGTTTTAGAACTGGTTTCTTAGGATTATTACATATGGATATAATCCAAGAAAGAATTAGTAGAGAATTTGGTATAGAGTTGATAGCTACAGCACCATCGGTTAGTTATCATGTATATTTGACTAATGGTGAAATGATTAAGATTGATAATCCATCATTCTTACCAGATGTTGGTTTAATTAATAGAATAGAAGAACCATATGTAACTGCTACAATTATGACACCAAGTGATTATGTAGGATCTGTAATGGATTTATGTCAAAAGAAACGTGGTACATTTATTGATATGCAATATGTTGAAGAAACACGTGTTTTAGTACATTATCAAATTCCATTATTAGAAATAGTATATGATTTCTTTGATAAATTAAAGAGTTATACTAAAGGTTATGCCTCACTAGATTATGAATTAGGTGATTACCAACCTAGTAAACTTGTTAAGATGGATATTATGTTAAATGGTGATGTAGTTGATGCCTTATCTACTATTGTACATAGGGATTTTGCTTATGAACGTGGTAAGATTTTAGTAGAAAAACTAAAAGATATTATCCCTCGTCAAATGTTTGAAGTACCTGTACAAGCAGTAATTAACCATAAAGTTATTGCTAGAAGTGATATTAAGGCTATGCGTAAAGATGTTTTAGCTAAGTGTTATGGTGGCGATATTTCTCGTAAGAAGAAATTATTAGAAAAACAAAAAGAAGGTAAGAAGAAGATGAAAGCTATTGGTTCTGTTGAAGTACCACAAGAAGCTTTCTTAGCTATCTTAAAGACTGATGAATAAAATAAAGATAAGAAAGTGAGTTTATTACTTTCTTATTTTTATAAAAATGATAAAATAGATATAGGTGGTGATTAGATTGGATAAAAAGTACTTAGAAGATGAGATTTATGATAAATGTGGTGAATTTAATACAGTATATGACTCTGGACTTTATAAAATTGTCGAAACTGAGATGAATGAGGATGGTCAAATATCTTTTATTACGGTAGGTTTGTCTAATAATATTGTTAATATTCAAGAAGGATTACCAGAGATATTTAGTCATTTAGAGTTAAATTTAACTATTGATTCTAGCTGGTTAAATGAAGATTATGATTCTAATAAAATAATTAAAACCCTAGTAGATTTAGCTGATTTTATTATTAGTGATAAATTTATATATTCAGGTTTTGGTACTAGATTTGATACTAACGGCACAGTATACGATACATTTTATTCATCATTTTTCCTATACTTTAGTTTAAACTTACCACTATTTACTGAAGATGGAATAGTATTACAAATATATCCAATATATAAAGAAGAAGAAACACTTTTCCAAACACTTAATTTAGATATATTTACTAAATACTATTTTAATTATAAACATTCTTCATATAAAAGGGCTAATTTACACTATGTGATAAAATTTGATGATATAAACTTATATAAATCAGATGAATCATTTATTTTGCCTAGTATGTTTTTCTCATGGATGATTTTAAATGATTTAGTTAGTGATGAATTTAAAGAGACTAATACTGATTTATTAGAATTTGTATCATCATGTAATGGATATAGTGATTTACGTGAAGTAGTAAAAGAAAACTTAAATATTATTTATTCACCATTTTTATATAATACAATAGGTATAGATTTTGCTTTATTTTATACTTTAGAAAATGAAACACATAATCTCATAAATGATGCAATTATAGTTGCTAAAGAGGTTGAACATAGAGAAATAGATAAAGATACTAGAGATATATTTATTAATTATAGTGATGAATTGATAAAAGCTATGTATGATAAATTTGATAGTGCTTATAAAGAATATAATGAAATAAACTATTTTGATGGTTATAATTATGGAGAAGAACAATAAAAATATTATTATTAGAAAAAGTTTAGATTGTAATAAAATTAAAGATAAAGAATAAATAAGGAGAAATATATGGAATTAAAAGAGATAATGAGTTTAAATAACTTTGTTGTAGTTGGTGATACTTTTAATCCAGAAAAGTATGCATATAAAATTAAACATGAATTATTAGATAATGGTTATAATGTAGAATGTGTATATAAAGAATTAAAATCTATTAATGATGTAAGTTTTGATATTGATTGTTTAGTTTTATGTATTAATTCATTTAAAGGGTTAGAGTTAGTTAAAGAATTAAAGAAGGATGTTAAATCTATTGTAATTCAACCAGGTGCTGAAAGTACTGAATTATTAAATTATTTAAAAGATAATGGTTATGATTATTTAGAGGGTTGTGTATTAGTAGGAATTAGACTATACAAGAAGAACTAAGGAGTTTTATAATGAATAAATTAAAACCGAAATATAGTTTGTTTACAGCTGTTTGTTTAGTTGTTGGTATAGTTGTTGGCACAGGTGTATTTTTTAAAGCTGGTAATGTTTTAGCTGAGGTTAATGGTAATTTAATGCTTAGTACTTTAGCATGGGTTATTGGTGGTGTGATAATGGTAGTTTCTTGTTACAATTTTTCTACTATATCACTTTATAAAGAAAATACTAATAGCTTAATGGATTTTGCGAAAGTTACTTGTGGTAAAGGTTTTGCTTATTATGTAGGTGTATTTGCTAAATACATATACTTCCCTGCTATGACGGCTACTGTATCATTTGTGGCTGGTATGTATACTTGTGAATTATTTAATCTAAAAGGTCCTAGCTTTCCTTTTTCTTTACCAGTATTCTTACTAGCATTATCTTATTTAATATTTTTTGCAACACTAAATATTATAGCTCCATTAATTGCAGGTAAATTTCAAATATCAACGACAATAATTAAGCTTATTCCGCTAGCTTTGATGGCAATAGGTGGTATTATTGTTGGTTTATTTAATAATACCCTAGTGGATAATTTTCAAACTGGTGAAATCATTAATACTGGTAATGGTTTTTTTGCAGCTATTTGTGTTACTGCATTCTCCTATGAGGGTTGGATATGTTCTACAAATGTAGGCGCAGAAATTAAAAATAAGGAGACAAATCTCCCTAAAGCATTAATAATTGGTACAATGATCGTTATCTTAATTTATATTACATATAATTTAGGTATAAGTGGTGCTGTAAGTAATAATGAACTTATTACTGGTAGTGCAAGTGAAGTAGTTAAAAGTGCCTTCTCACGTTTATTTGGGGCTGCCTTTGGTATTATCTTAATGATTATTGTTATGATATCAGCTATTGGTACATTAAATGGTTTAACAATGGCTAACAGTAGAAATTCATACATTTTAGCTTCTAATAATATGGGTTTATTCCAAGAAAAATTATCTAAGGTAAATAAACGTACTAATATTCCAGTATCATCTTCAATCATCGGTTTAGGTTTTGCTGTTATGTGGTTACTATATTATTTTTATAGTCAAACACATGATTTAGCAAATGGCGTAGGTTTCCCTTTTAGTTCAGATGAATTACCTATAATTACTACTTATGGTATTTATATTCCAATCTTAATTGGTTTAATGATAAAAGGTAATGGTTTAAATAAATTTAAACGTTATGTAATGCCAACGATGGGTATATTTGCTGCCTTATTCATGATAGTAGCATCAATTTACCGTCATCGCATCTACACTTTATATTATCTTACTTTTGTAGCAGTAGTAATGCTAATAGCGTTTTTAATAGATAAACTTATTGTAAGTAGAAATCGAGATATTTTAAGTTAATAAATAGAAAATCCCACTAAAAAGTGGGATTGTTTTATTATATGTTTATCTATTTACTATATAACCTAAACATACTGTTTTAGGACCAGCATGGGCACCAACTACAGGTGTTAATGGATAAACCTTAAGATCACCTAAGTCAGGTCTATTTTCTAATACTTTAGTTTTTAACTCATTTATAACCTCATCGCTAGCATTTGTATTAATAATAAATGCTTCAACATCTTTACCATTAATATCATCTATAAATAACTCTACCATACGGCTTCTAGCCTTTTTAGATGTTCTTATTTTCTCTAATGTCTCTACCTTACCATCTTTATTTAAATGAAGAAGAGGTTTAATACTTAACATATTTGCAGCAGCACCAGCAAACTTAGAAAGTCTACCGTTTTTAATTAAATATTCAAGTGTTTCAACAGCAAAGAATAAATGATTATTATTTTTTATATAATCAAGTTCAGCTATAACTTCATTTAAGTCTTTACCTTCATTAAACATTTTACTAGCTAATAAAGCCATCTTTGCTTCAGGATATGCTATAGTTTGTGAATTATATACTTTTATATCTAGTCCTTCATAATCTTTAGCTATTAATTCAACTGTATTACCTAAACTAGATAATTCTTTAGATATTACTATAACAAATGCTCTTTCATAACCTTTTGATTTAAGTTCATCAAATGTTTTCTCCATTTGACCAACTGATACAAAGGCAGTATGAGGAAATGAACTTTTATCTATATCTAATCTTTTATAAAAATCATCAGCCTTTATTTCTGTATAATCATCATATTTTTCATTTTCATTAAAGATTATAACAGATCTAAAGATGGGAATATCATAATTATGATCAATATAATCTAATGCAGCATTACTGCATACAATAACAGCAGTTTTCATCATAAATCAACTCTCTTTCTTAGATATTATAATATAATTTTAAATAAATTTTCAATTATAATTACATATTTTTTGAAAAATAAACAAAATTTATGTTATGTACATATCTGTATTTAATATTAAATATGTCTTGAAATCATATGTAGTTTAGTATTATAATAAATTAACGTCGATAGGAAGAGTAGCTTATCTAGTAGTTTTTAGAGAGTTTATGGTTGGTGAAAATAAACAGCGAAGAATAGGTGAACATGGTCCTTGAGTTAATTAGTCGATATTTAGGCTAATTCAGGTTTCGCCTGTTACAGCGATAGAGTATGTTAGTACTTGAAATAGGAAATAGTATTTTACTATTTTGAACAAAGGTTGGTACCACGATTATAATCGTCCTTTATCTTAATTGATAGAGGACTTTTTTTATTTTAGGAGGAATTATGATAGAGTTTAAGAATGTAACAAAGTATTATTCTGAATTAACTGCTTTAGAAAATATTAATTTAACTATAAATGACGGAGAAATTTTTGGTATTGTCGGCCAATCTGGGGCAGGTAAATCAACATTACTAAGAACTATTAATAAACTTGAAGATATTGATAGTGGTGAAATAATAGTTAATGGTCAAGAAATTACTAGCTTAAAGGGTAAGGATTTAAGAGAATATCGTAAAGAAGTTACAATGATCTTCCAACATTTTTCTTTGCTAGATACCTTAACTATCTATGATAATATAGCATTACCACTACAATGTGCTAAGTGGAAAAAAGAGGCAATTAAAGAAAGAGTACTAGAACTAGCTAAAATTGTAGATATTATAGATCAATTAGAGAAACTACCAAGTCAGTTATCAGGTGGTCAAAAACAACGTGCAGCTATAGCTAGATCACTGGCTCTATATCCAAAAGTATTATTATGTGACGAAGCTACAAGTGCTCTTGATCCTATAACTACTAAATCTATCTTAAATTTATTATTAAAGATTAATAAAGAATTAAATATAACTATCGTAATAGTAACACATCAAATGGAAGTAGTTAAAGAAGTATGTGAAAGAATAGCTATCTTAAATAAAGGTAAGTTATTAGAAGTAGGTCAAACTGAAGATTTATTCTTAAGTAGTAATGAAGCCTTAAAAACTATTGTTTCAGAAGAAGAAATCTTGCCAGATAAAGGTGTAAATATTAGAATATACTTCCCACGTAGTTCTACTGGTGATTCATTTATAACTAAAATGGCTAGAGAACTTAATATAGATTTCAGTATTGTTTGGGGTAAATTAGAGAAGTTTCAGGATAATGTATTAGGTTCATTAGTTATAAATATAGATGAAAAACTAAAAGTTACAGTTATTAATTATTTAAATAAAAATAATCAAAGATATGAGGTGTTATAATGACGTTTATAGAAAAATTAAAAGAATATATAACAATAGATTTACCTAAATATTTAGGACAAACCTTAGAAATGGTATTTATTACAACACTTATAGCACTATTCTTTGGTTTGATTTTAGGTTTAATATTATATTTTACTAAAAATAGTAAGAATAAGTATGTGAAGTGCGGCTATAAAGTATTAGATATATTTGTTAATATAGTAAGAAGTTTTCCTTTTTATGTCTTAATGTTCTTTGTTGTACCCTTTACTAGAATAATTATGGACTTATTTACTGGTAAAGCTATAGCATTTAGTACAGAAGCATTTATAGTTCCGTTAACACTTGCTGCTATCCCGTTTTTTGGTAAATTAATAGAGAACTCTTTAAATGAGATAGATAAAGGTGTAATTGAAGCAGGTATTGCTCTAGGATTAAATAAGTGGCAAATAACTACTAAAATTATTTTAAAAGAAGCCTTACCATCTATTATTAATGGTATCACTTTAGCAATCATAACGCTTATTGGTTATAGTGCAATGGCTGGTGCAGTAGGTGGTGGCGGTCTGGGTTTCTTTGCATATGACAAGGGATATGTAGGTTATGATTTTGTTATGATGTTATTTGCTGTTATAACTATAATTATATTAGTATTATTAATTCAAGCTTTAGGTAATTTATTCTATAAATTAGCTAAAAATGGCAAAGTAAACTTTATGAAAGCTTCTATCTTCTTAGCTATTTTAATTCTTATATTTGCATCAGTTAAATTAGTAACTGTATTAGGCAATAATAATTACCAAACAATTACAATTGGTACAATGAGACAACCAGGAGAACCAATTATCAATTCTATAAGAGATGATTTAAAAGAAAAAGGGTATGAAGTTAATATTAAGATTTTTACTGAATATCAAACACCTAATCAAGCTCTTGCTGACGGAAGTATAGATGCTAATTTATTCCAACATGAACCATTCTTAAAGAAATATAATGAAGCTAATGGTACTAACTTAATTAAAGCAGTTACCTTATTTGATGCTTTATTTGGAGCATATTCTTTAAAAATAGATAATAAGAATGAGTTAATTGGTATAAATAATGCTATTATAGCAGTAGCACAAGATGCATCAAATCTAGATAGATGCTTAAAATTACTAGAAGCAGAAGGTATTATAATCTTAACAGAGGAATATAAACAAACAACAAATTTAGTGTCATCTGATATTAGAAAATACTATAAATCTAAGGCTCCATATAATGTAGAATTAAGAGCAGTAGCAGAAAATGCAATTGCTAACGCATTAAAAGATGATGATGTATATATTGGTTTAATTAGTGATAATTTTGCTATACCTGCAGGTTTAGGAAAAGATGAAATGTTATTTAATGAAGTAATTGATGATAAACATACAAATGCTAATATTGTTGCTATTAGAGAGAGTGATAAAAATCAAGAATGGGCTTTAACATTAGCTGAAGTCATTACTAATAAACAAACTGAAGAATTTATTCTAAGTGAATTTAAAGGTGTTATTCAACCTTATTTCATTAATCATTTATTAGAATTAGCAAGATAGTTTATAAAAAGAGTAGAACTTTTTCTACTTTTTTTATTTATACCTTGATTTTTTATTGGGATATGCTAATATTTAAATAGAAAGAGTCGAAAATAATTTTATTTTTTAAAGGATGTGATGTATTATGAAAAAGATTATTTTTTTATTAAATATGATAATTATTATATTATTAGGAGTAAGTTGCGGTAATAATGATGAAAATAGATATTTAAAAGATCAATTTTTGACTGGGTTTAAAGAACATCATGGTAGTGACTATAAATCATATGATGTATGGTATAATCTAATAACAACAGATGTAATATCGAATTTAGATAAAACAAGAACAAAAGTAGTAAGAGTAGAAACATATATGCTAATTTCGATAAACCGTATAGTTATAGCGCATGTACTAACACATATTACTTTTATGAAACTGAAGAATTATGTGAGAATGGACTATATACAAGAAAAAGATCTGTAGAAGCTAAATCAAATGAAAATAGATATTATAGAAAAGATACTACGTTAAATTTATTAACTAAAGAAGAAACTAGTAAAACATATGGACTAGAAAAATCATCTGGTGGTTGTATTGATGATTGGTTTTATACAACAATTTTACGTCCTGAATATTATGATATATATGTCGAAGAAGGAATTATGGTTTCATGGGATGTTAGGATGTATCGACATGGTAGAGTTGTTACAGTTATAATAAAAGAGAATAAACAAAATAAATCAAAATATGAAAGATATGAATTTTATTATAACTATGATTATATAATTGAAAAATTTAGATATTCAAGTACATATGGAGATTATACAGATAAAAAACTAATATGGGATCGTTATTTCTATGCTGAACTAATTAATCCAATAGATATTATAATAGACGAAGAATATGAATTTAACAAAAGTCCGTCAAATTTATTTTTCTTTAAGCAAGACGACTTTGTAGATTTATATAATTAATACTAATATTGAGTGTTTATATAACACTCAATATTTTACTATAAGTATATAAAAATGGTATAATAATTATAGGAGCTGGTAATTAATGAAAGGTCTATATATTCATATTCCATTTTGCAAAACTATTTGTAATTACTGTGATTTCCCTAAGAAGATAATCTTTAATGATGAACAAGTAAGAAATTATTTAAATCATTTGTATGAAGAACTTAATTCTTATAAAGCTTATTATAAAGATATTGATACTATATATATTGGTGGAGGTACACCTAATAATCTTAATGATTACTATTTAGAAGAATTATTATCATTTATTTCTCAACTAAATATTAATCATAAAGAATATACGATAGAGTGTAATCCTGAACTAATAACAGATAATCAAGCTAGATTATTTAGTGAATATGGTATTAATAGAGTAAGCTTAGGAGTACAATCCTTTAATGAAAGATTACTTAAGCTATTGGGAAGAAATCATAACTATACTGATGTTATAAATAGTATTAATTTATTACATAATTATAATATTACTAATGTAAATATCGATTTAATGTTTGGTATTTTTAGTCAATCTTATGATGAATTTTTAGAAGATTATAATAAATACTTATCCTTAAAAGTACCACATTTATCTTATTATAGTTTAATATTAGAACCTAATACTAGGTTATATTTAAAATATAAAGAAGATGATTTCAATGATGATGAGATTGTTAAAATGTATAATTATTTAATAGATAATAGTATTATTGATGGTTATAAACAATATGAGATAAGTAATTTTGCTAAAGAGGGATATGAGTCTATTCATAATCTTAAGTATTGGAATAAGGATGAATATATAGGTGTAGGTATGGGTGCTACTAGTTATTTATGCCATACTAGAAGTACTAATAGTATATTAATTAATAATTATTTAAAAGATAAAGATATTGTCAAAGAAGAATTAAGTGAATTAGATGAGAGAAATGAATATATGATGTTAGGATTAAGGAAATTAGCTGGAGTATCATATAGTGATTATTATAATAAATTTAATTCTAATATTGATGATGATTATGATCTATTACGTTTATTTAATTTAGGATTACTAGAGAAAGATAGAGATAATATTAGATTAACTAAGAAAGGTTTAGTATATGGTAATCTAGTATTTGAGGAATTTGTATGAAAGATGATTTAATATTTTATGAAATTACAGATTTCTTATATTATCTTAAACATGAAAAAAGATTAAGTGATAACACAATTAATGCATATGAAATAGATATTAAGGAATATAGTATATTTCTTAATAAATATCATCATATAGATAATGTTGAAGATATTACTAAAGATGATATTGAGAAATATATACAAAGCCTTAAACGTAATAATATGAGTAAAAATACTATTAGTCGTAAGATTAGTGCTATTAATTCATTTCATAAGTTCTTAAAATTAGAGAATGTAATTGATAATAGTCTTAATCTTAATGTTAGGAAGCCTAAAAAAGAACGTAAATTACCAGTTGTTCTAAGTGTTGAAGAAGTTAATAGACTAATTGAATCTATTGATACTAATACCTATATTGGAAAACGTAATAGAGCTATGATTGAGCTCTTATACTCTTCAGGTCTTAGAATACAAGAATTACTAGATATTAATATAAAAGATTTACATTTAAAGGAAGCTTATTTAAATGTAATAGGTAAGGGTAACAAGGAAAGGATTGTACCTTTAGGTGAGATGGCTGTTATAGCTATTAGGGACTATATAGAACATGCTAGAAGCTATATTGCTGGTACTGATTCTAAATTATTATTCTATAATTATAAGGGTGATAAATTATCTCGCCAAGGTTTTTATAAATATTTAGTTAAGCAAGCTAATGAAGCAGGTATAGAAAAGGTAATATCACCACATACACTTCGTCATAGTTTTGCTACACACTTATTAGAAAATGGAATTGATCTAAGGATTGTACAAGAGCTTTTAGGTCACGAAGATATTGAAACTACAGAAATATATACACATATAAATTCAAATAGACTAAAGGAACAATTTTTGCATACTCATCCTTTAGTTAACAAGGAGGATAATTATGAAATTTAAAAGAGTATTTGCTATTGTAATGGATTCAGTTGGTTGTGGTAGTGATGAAACAAGTAAAGATTATGGTGATGAAGGAGCTAATACTATTAAACATATTAGTGAAGCTACTAATGGTATCACATTAAAAACATTAGAGTCTTTTGGTTATGGTAATTTAACACAAATCAAAGGTGTAAGTGAAAATCCTAACGCTATTGCTTATTATGGTAAAATGAAAGAAATGAGCAAAGGTAAAGATACAATGACTGGTCATTGTGAGTTTATGGGTGTTCTTACTACAAAGCCTTTAATGACTTTTACTGATACAGGTTTCCCTAAAGAATTAATTGATGAATTAGAAGCTAAAACTGGTCATAAAGTAATTGGTAATTATGCTGCCAGTGGTACAGAGATTTTAGTAGAATTAGGTGAGGAACAAATGCGTGATGGTTCAATGATCGTATATACTTCTGCTGATTCTGTATTACAAATTGCTGCACACGAAGAAACATTTGGGTTAGACGAATTATATAGATGTTGTGAAATTGCACGTGAGATTTGTATGAAACCTGAATGGATGGTTGGTAGAATTATCGCTAGACCATTTATTGGTAATGATAAACATAGTTTTAAACGTACTGCTAATCGTCATGATTATGCATTATCACCTGCTCATGAAACTACTATGGATTATTTAAAAGAAGCTGGTTATGATGTAATTAGTATTGGTAAAATTAAAGATATCTTTAATGGTTGTGGTGTAACTGAAGCTTATAAATCAGTTTCTAACCATGATGGTATGAATATTATGATTGATCTTGCTAATAAAGATTTTACTGGCTTATGCTTCTCTAATTTAGTTGATTTTGACGCATTATATGGTCATAGAAGAAACCCTGAAGGTTATAAAGAAGCTTTAGAAGAATTTGATAATGATTTAGCACGTTTATTACTATTATTAAAAGAAGATGATTTATTATTAATTACTGCAGATCATGGTAATGATCCTACATGGAAAGGTACAGATCATACAAGAGAATTAGTACCAGTATTTGCTTATTCTAAATCTATTGGTGGTGGTAACTTAGGCATTAGAGATTCTTTTGCTGATTTTGGTCAAACAGTTAATGAAAACTTTGGCTTAAAACCTCAACCAATTGGTAAATCATTCTTAAAGGAATTAAAATAAAGTTGTAATACATAATATGAAGGAATTAAGTTTCCTTCTTTTTTTATTATAAAAGTATTTAGATATTATTTTTGTTTATATATAGGCATTTTTATAACTAACAATACTTTTAAACTATAGTTAGTTGAATCTAGTTTTTATTCATACATCTAATTGTTTTAATTATTATTTATGTTGTTATTAAAAATTAGCTCTATCTTGAAATATTTAATTTATGTTTTTTAAACAATCATTTGAATAAGTTTAGAATAATTCAAATAATATTTATCAAGAAAAAAATATTATTAAATACTAGAAAAAATCAAACTATAATATGCTAATAATGAAGCAGAAACAACATAGTTATTTAAGACTACTAAAAGTAATAATAATATATATTAATTACATTATTAATAACTAGTTATGTTTTGAAATATTGCTTTTATAACAAAATGAAATATATTATAATAGAGATAGAAACGGAGTGATTTGATGGAAAATTTTATATATAATACACCTACAAAAGTATATTTTGGTAAAAACCAAGTTAATAATCTAGAATCTATACTTAAAGATCTTAAGGTTTCAAAAGTTCTATTTTGTTATGGAAAGACTAGTATTGAAAAAATAGGATTAAAAGATATTGTTAAAAATACATTAAATGCCTCTAAAATCGATTTTATTGAGCTTTCAGGTATTGAACCAAATCCTAAGTTAAAGAAGGTTTTAGAGGGTATAAAATTGGTTAAAAAGCATAATATTGATTTTATATTAGCTGTAGGTGGTGGTTCTGTCATAGATACAGCTAAAAGCATTGCTCATGGCGCGTTAGTAGACTTTAATCCTTGGTTATTTAATTCACATGAAAGAACTCCAGTAAAGAGTTTAGGCGTTGGTGTTATTTTAACAATCAGTGCTGCAGGTAGCTGTATGAGCAATTCATGTGTAATTACAAATGAAGAAATTAATGTAAAATCAGGATTTAATTCTGAAACAAATAGACCTAAATTTGCTATCCTAGATCCTACATACACTTATACAGTTTCATCTTATCAGACAGCTTGTGGTATTGTAGATATTATGATGCATACTCTAGAACGCCTAATAGCAAGTCCTAACGTAAATAATTATCTAACAGATAATATTAGTTATGGACTACTAAAAAGTGTGATTAAAGCTGGTAGAATAGTTATGAAAGAACCAAATAATTATGACGCTAGAGCAACACTAATGTGGGCTTCAAGTTTATCTCATAACGGCCTTACTGGTTGTGGTAGACCTTATACTATGCGTGTACATCAAATTGAGCATGCACTATCTGGAGAATTTGATTATATTAGCCATGGTGCTGGCTTAGCTGTTCTATGGCCTGCATGGTGTAAATTTATAGTTAAAACTGAACCTGCATTACTAGCTAATTTAGGACGAGAATTATTTGATTTACAAACTTTAAACGATTACAATTGTGCTTTAGAATGCATTAACTCATTTATTAATTTTTTCAAAGAAATTCATATGCCAACAACATTATCTGAGTTAAATTTTAACTCTAATCATTTAGAGAAAATAGCCCTAAATTTCTCTAAAAATAAAACTAGAATAGTTAAAGATATCATAGACATAGACTATGATAGATGCCTGGAAATATTAAATATTGCATTATAAAACTGAGAGCTTAGCTCTCTTTTTTTTATTTTATTTTTACTTAAAATGTACAAGAATAAGCGTTTACTGTAACTAATTATTTAGCACTATATAGGAAATATAAATGGAGAAAAAATATTTCAAATTGAAACTTGTTTCAATAACTAGATATAAAAGATTGTACATTATTAAAACTATTAATTAATAAGACTTAAAAATATTTCGATAACAAGCTAGTATTTGAAAGTATTTTATATATTTATCTAAAATACTATATCATTTATTTAATACTAGATATTTATTGAAAATTAATTGTAATGTTTATTGTATATTTATGAATAAAATATCATTTTTTACAAAAATTAATGCAGTTACAAACCAGTTAATAATTGACCATATTTTTATTATTAAGCTAATTTTGATGATACCTACTTAAATTTTTTTAAGTCTTTAAGTAAAGATAAGATTACAGGATTAAAATGCAAAATAGACATTGACCTGTAATCATAGAGATATGACATAGAAGAGTAGAAGTGCTTGGTGTCATAGTTCATGTTGCATCAGATAATGATATAACTACAATTTACAAAGAAAATAATACGAGGGTAAATTCCCTTTTATATATAAGGACGTAAGAAGTATAAAAAGACACTTGATCTTATATACAAGAGATAACTATAAATAAGAGTATTTTGATTCGTTTTATATTTGAAATGTATTCTTTCATTTGATTGGTAAAATTTTAAAGTGTTTATAGACAAATCGAGTAATACTATTCTGTCTAAATTGTTAAAAATAGCTCTCAAAATTGTGTAATTTAAATTTTTATTTTATTTGAAATTCTTGATAGCTATATAAAATCTATAACAGAAGGAAAAATATTTCAAAACACAAATAGTTTTTAATACTAGATAATAAATTTATAATAACTTTATGTGTTGCCAATTTTTGTGTAAATATTTTAATAAAATTATCTAAGTTATTTTTATATGATTTATATGTAAACTTTTTAACAAAAATAAAAAGATTCAAAAAATGGCATACTCAAATTGATAGTAGATTTGCTCTAAAAAAGTTAGTTAATTTCTTATAAATATCTAAGTACACCAATAATTAAAATAACTATGATTAATACTATATAATTTATTGGTTTACATAATACACATTATAGGAAGTAAATTAAGATATAAAAAATAGTTCTTTTTACTTTGAAAAGATATTTATATATATTAATTGACTATAATAATTGATAACATTTGATATTTTTAGCCATATTAAATATAGTCATTACTACTACTTTGAGTATGTTTACGACTTAATTAATATAATAAATGCAAATCGAAAATTAAAAATCTAGATAAATGTAGGGCTAAATAGCTAAAAATGCTCATTTCTAGGTTTTCCTATATATTCTTTACAATGTGAAATATATATTCTTCTTCTATAGATTCTTGTACTATATATAATGAAAAAATAAAAAAAGACGGCCTAAACCGTCTAATCATTATCTAAAAAGTTGTCAAATAAACTAGCTTTTTTATCGTCTAAAATTTCAAATCTTTCTATATCTTCTAGTCTTATCCAGCTAGCAGATCTGCCTACACCATTAGGTCTTATTCTGCCTTCATCTCTTAATTTCTTTAAAGTTCTATCAATTGTAGACATGCTAGCATATGGATGAAGTCTTCTAATATCATCTTTTGTAAACACTTGAGGAAGTCTAAAAATAGTATTTTCTATACTACTTGCTTTAGAAATTAAGGAATCAATTGAAGTGTTTTTAGCCATATTATCTATTCTTCTATAGCCATCTAAAAGCATACTAATTATTAAATTATTTAAACTATCTGTATTAGAAAAACCGTATTCATAATTAAAAGATGCTTCAGCTTCTTTATTGTAGAATTCCTCTAAGTTTTCATATAACATCGAGAAAAAACTAACATAATGGAACATTTTAAACTTTTCTTTAAGTAGTAAAATACATATAATTAATAAACCAATATACTTATTTCCTGTAGTAAAAGGTGCTAAATGAATGAAATCTATATAGAAATTAGTAACTAATTGTGTGATTTCATGCTTTTTAGCCCTAATTAGTCTATTATATTGATTTAATAATACTTCCATTTCTTCTCTTTTAGATACTTTTTTCTTCTTAATTAAAGAATCATTTGTATCTACAGTATAACTAACATATGAAACTTTTTCATATCCATCATATAATTTATGCGCTAAGCTTAGTATTTCATTGCTATTTAACTCAAATTGATCTATTTTTTCACTAATTATACTAAAAGTAGCTTTAATATTGCTTATTAATTGTTCATTTTTGTTCTTTGGCTCAGAATCTTTTAGAATTATTAGTTTTTTTCTATTATTAGTAGCTTCGATATTCATCATTTCTACTAAGTAGAACGTATCTTTTTCTATAGTTTCGCGCTTCATGTGTGATAAATTTGACTTTAATACCTGCTCAAAATAGTAATCTTTACCCCTAAATTCATATAGTTCTAGAAGCATCCTTAAAGTTTCATTACTAATTTTAAGTCGATCTATATTATTTAAACATTTCATCGAATCACCTCTAGTGTTATTTTACTATATACTCTAAATTAATTCAACATATTCATAAATAAAATATGAGTATGTTTATTTTATATAGAAAAAAGGAACCTAAATTAATAGATTCCTTAATATTTTGTTATTCTACATCGTCTGTATAGAAGATAGATCCACCAACAAATTCTCTTAAAATTGAATTGCATGGAATCCAAGTATCCTTAATATCCTTGAAATATTTTAAGAATTTAACAAGTCTATTAGCAGTAATATAGTATTCACTTTCAACGTCTATTTGTTCTAAAAGAGGTAAAGCATATTTTTTTAGAACACATAATTCATATGTTAATTCACTATTAAATACATAATCCGCCTTCTCTTGATAAGGATAAATCCACTTAAATTCTCCTCTTCTTACTGATGGCCAAATAGCTAAAGTTTTCTCACAACCATAGTTTCTAAATTGATGATCTCTAACCATTCTTCTGATTAAACGAATATCAGAAATACTAATTGGATTATGATCGTCAATGTGTAATTGTGCTTGTGGTGAGATATAAATTCTAAATTTAATATGTGCTGGAATAGAAGGTGTTAACTCGTCATTTAGAGCATGTATACCCTCAATCATAATAGGTTGATGAGGTGCTAATTTAACAATTTTACCTGGTTCTCTAGATGATGTTTCAAAGTTAAAATGAGGTAATTGTACTTCTTCACCTTCAATTAATTTACACATATGATCGTTAAATAATTCACGATCTAAAGCATTTATATGCTCTAAATCTGGCTTACCAAATTCATCTTTAGGGGCCTTATCTATACCTAAATAATAATCATCAATAGATATCATTAAAGGTGTAATACCACGGCTCATAAGCTCGATTCTAAGTCTATTTGTGAATGTTGTTTTACCACTTGAACTAGGACCTGCAATAGCAATTAATTTAATATCATCAATGTTATTTTTGATTTTTAAGCCTAAGTCAGCAAGCATATTATTATGTTTAGTTTCGCATATATTAATGAACTCTAAAGCACGTTTTTCTTCAACTACTTGGTTCATTTGAGCTATATAGCTTGCTTCAGATATTCTACCCCATGTATTAGCTTCTTTTAAGGCATTAGAGAACACTGGAGCATCCTCAAACTTAGGAACCACACCACCTACTTCAGCACGTGGATATTGGATTAAGAATCCAGGTGAATATAACTTTAATTTGAACTCTTTTATATAGCCTGAAGATGGTAACATATATCCAAACATATAGTTCTTATACTCTTCACATTCATAAATATGAACTGTATCTTCAGGTCTATATTTGATAACTTTTACCTTATCAAACATGTTATGTTCACTGTAATATTTAATAGCTTCTTCTTTAGAAACAGTTCTACGATTAATAGGTAAATCTGCTTCAATTATTCTGTTTAATTCGGCTTCAATACTATTTAAATCAGCCTTTGTAAATGGTCTATTAATATTACTAACAGCTGCAAAAATTGATCTAGATATTGAATAATTAAAGATTACTCTACAGTTAGGGAACACCCTTTTGGCAGCCATAACAATTAAATAACGTAATGTAGATTGATATATTCTACAACCATCATTATCCTTTAAATCAATGAATTCTACTGTAGCATTATCGCTTAAAATATAGTCTAACTCACGAATACGATTATTAACTCTTGCAGCTTGATAATTCTTACGTTCAGATTCATCTAAAAGTTGAAATAATCTAATAGGCCCTTCTATATTCATAATCTTGTCTGCGATTTTAATTTCCATCATATCATCCTCCTAAAATATTTTTCAATATACAAGTCGTTCTTAAAAATGTTTATTCTAGTTTACATAAACAATATGAAGAATTCTTAAAACCATTCTATGTAGTTTTAATAACTAGTTATGTATTGAAATTTTTAATTTCCAATCGCGGTATTATTTTACTACATTTATACACAAAATTAAAGGTATTAACTGTAAAGAATTGTAAAGCAATGTATTATTAATAACTAATATATAATAATATTATTAATAATTATATACTTACTAACATAAATATATCTAGTTATAAAAACTATATCTATTATGAAATATTTTTATTATCAACATAATAATGATTACTA
>SAMEA103957793__coassemble_193_pt1 | contig 20947 bp, 18 predicted proteins | sample SAMEA103957793__metabat2_high_PE_005 | metagenome-assembled genome bin SAMEA103957793 (sample SAMEA103957793) | gut metagenome | biome: gut; material: feces | host: Canis lupus familiaris | collected 2014 | reverse complement strand
TTGTTTTGTTTTTAACTACCCATTTTGGGGTTCGAACCTAAATGCAGGTACTATAATTACTTAAAAATACAAACTAAATATCAAAATTTTATCATAATTAAGCCAAATAAAAAGTCCTTAGCTAAATTACTAAGGACAAATTTATTAAATTTCTTTTGTTACATTATATGCTTCTGTAATAGCATCCTTAATATTACCAACTTTATTAGCATCACCAACTAAATAACAAGTCCTATTAAGAGCCTTTAACTCATCATAAATTGTTGTATCAGGTCTATAGCCTACTGCAAACACTAAAGTATCAGCATCTTTAATTACATGTTCTTCATTATCTTTCACATAATGAATCGTATCATTAGTAACTTCAGTTACTTTAGCTTCACAAACAATGTTTATACCTTTTTTCATCATTCGTTGAACTAAATAACTACGACCTGGACCACTTTCATTTAAAATGATACCTTTACCCATCTCTAAAATAGTAATTTCACGATTTCTTGGGAATAAGTCATGGACAACTGGTGCTAGATAGTCTGCTGTTTCACAACCAACACTACCACCACCAATTATAACAATCTTACGACCAGGGAATGCTTTACCTGCTAAGATGTCATCAGCTGTCATTACTTGTTTAAAGTTATTGAAGGCATTAATTACTACAGGTTTAGCACCAGTAGATAATACTACTTCATAGTCTTTAAATTCATTATCTAACATATCTTTAGTAACTAAAGTATTTGTACGAATATCTACATTGATATCAAGTAAACGTTTCTTCATAAACTTAGTTACTCTAGTTAAATCTTGTTTAGCAATTGGTACACTAGCAACACCTAAAGCTCCACCAAGTTCTTCTTTAGCTTCACATAAAACTACATTGTGACCACGTTTTTTGCATACAAAGGCTGCTTCCATACCTGCAGGACCAGCACCAATTACTAAGATATTCTTTTTAATACTTGCTTCTCTTAATGTATCTTCATTTTCTAATTCAAATGATGGATTAACTGTACATGATACACGTTTACCAAACATAATACCATTTAAACAACGTAAACATCCAATACATGGCCTTATATCATCATCTTTGCCATCACGAGCTTTATTAGAGAATTCTGGATCACATAAGTTAGCTCTACCTACCATAACTGCATCGCACTTACCATTAGCAATTAACTCTTCAGCAATCCATGGTTCAGTAATTCTACCTACTGTACAAACTGGAATATTAACATATTTCTTAATAATTTCTGCACAGTCAGCGTGTGAACCCATCTTTGTACCAGGTGCAGGAATACTACTACCACGGGCAATAGTTGTACCACCAGATACATGAAGCATATCAACACCTGCTTCTTCTAATTTCTTAGACACATAAATCATATCATTGATATTTAAACCACCATCAGTATATTCACTACCTGAAATTCTAATATCAATAATAAAGTCATCACCACACATCTTTCTTACTTCGGCAATAACTTCTAATGTTAAACGTAAACGACCATTGATATCTCCACCATATTCATCTACACGTTTGTTATATAAAGGTGATAAGAAACCACCTAGTAAACCATGAGCATGAGCAGCATGTATTTCAACACCATCACCACCCGCTTTTTTTACACGTAAGGCAGCTTCACCAAATTGACGAATAATAACTTTTAATTCTTCTTTAGTTACAGCCCTTGGCGCTTCTTTAGCATAATATGGGCCTACATTTGATGGTGCAATTAACTTTGGTGTACCTGGTATTGGGAAAGCCATATATGCAGGGTGGAATAATTGTGGTAAAATTAATGATCCATATTGGTGAACACCATCTACTAATTTTTTCCAACCTGGGATAAACGAATCGTCATAAATAGACATATCGCCAGGTAAATATACATAAGTAGGTTCTACAGTTACAACTTCAGTAACAAATAAGCCTACACCACCCTTAGCACGAGCTTTATAATGTTCTACTAATTCATCAGTAACATAACCTTTATCACCTAAATTAGTAGATAGAGGTGGCATAAAAATTCTATTTTTTACTTCTTTATTTCCTATTTTAATAGGTTTAAATAGATTTGGATATTTCATTTTAAAATCATCTCCTTAGACTCTATTGTATTATACTTTAGAATATAAAACAATGCACTTTTTTTACTTTTCATTATCATTAATCTTACTTTTAACACAAATAATTGCTTTTCTTAATGTTTAATTTGGTTATAACATTACTACAATATTTTGTCTTTTATTAAAAATAGGATTCTTAGTTTAAAATCTAAGATTCCTATTTTTAACATTTAATTGTTACTTTTAAAATTATCATTCTTACATTCAAATAAATGCTAAGATTTCTTTTATAATAATTATTCATTATTTTTGTTTTTATATATGAATGTACATTTTGGAAAATTTGAGCATCCCCAAAACTTTCCATACTTAGCATCACGTTCAATTAATTCAGAACCACACCTTGGACAAATTCCTTCTTTTAATTCAGTTTGAGTACGTCTAATGTTATTTACGTGTTCTTTATTCTTCATAACTGTGTTAGCATTAATTAAAGTTGTATAAATATCTTCCATTTCTTCATTAGAATAGTTAGTACCATCATTAAAATTCTTCAAATAAGACTTTAAATTATCTAAATTAATGACATTAGGTAGATTAACTTTATCTGCGTTATTTTGTACCATAACAATAAGTGAATTTATTTTATATTTTTTATTAAGAACATTACTCATATGATATATATGAGATCTATTTTGTTTTAATGGATTTATAAACTGATGCTTTTCTCCCGTGTACAAACATTGTGTCCACTTTTCTTGATTCTCACTACCAAATATCCAACCTATATAATTCTTGGTTTCAATACAAAATATTCCATTTTTTCTAATCTCTATATGATCTATTTGATGAGTCTTACCATTTTCATCAGTAAGAATAAGATTATTAATTTGTTTATGTTCTACTCTACCAAATAATAGCGGATTTAATTTACGATCCACCTTAATCTCGCCGACTTTACCTTTAAAATCATTAACACAAGGTTTTGTTATCTCTTTTATTATTTTCTTTATTGTACCCATAATCTCTCCCTAATATTTAAATATCCAAAAATATGCTATTTGTCTAAAAGTTTTAAACTTATAACATCATTTTATAAATATTTATAACATCTTTTTCAGTTAATGATTTAAAACCACCAATTATTCCATTTCTACCATCACCATAACATGCAGTATGAGCCATTTTTTCAATGTCCTCATAATTTGCGCCTAATTCTTTAAAGTTATTAGGCATACCAATGGAAATCAAGAAATCTTCGAGTGCTTTTATACCAGCTAAAGCTGTATCGCGGATGTTTGCCAATTCTTTAACACCCCACACTCTAGTAGCAACAGTTGCAAAACGAACAACATCATGATCTAAATTATATCTAAATACTTGTGGCATAACTACAGCTAAACCTGCGCCATGAGCACAATCATATAAAGCCGATAATTCATGTTCAATATCATGACTAGTCCAATCTTGTGTTCTACCAACGCCACAAGAATCATTATGTGCCATCATACCAGCCCACATAATGTTAGCTCTTGCACTATAATCATTAGGATTCTTAATAACTTTAGGTCCCTCATTAATCATAGTTAACATTAATGCTTCAATCATACGATCAGTAACTTCTACATCTTTAGTATTAGTTAAATATCTCTCATATAAGTGAGCTATAATATCAGTGATACCACAAGCTGTTTGATATGTTGGTAATGTCATAGTTAATTCAGGATTTAAAATAGAAAACTTAGGTCTTAAAGCATCACCACTAGCCCCTCTTTTATACATACCATTTTCATTAGTAATAACTGTGTCAGGAGACGCTTCGCTACCTGCAGCAGATATTGTTAATATAGTACCAATCGGCAATGCCTCTTTAACTTCCTTACCTTGGAAGAAATCCCAAAAATCACCATTATATGGTACACCACAAGCAATAGCTTTTGCTGAATCTATAACACTGCCACCACCTACAGCTAGTATAAAATCAACATTTTCTTTTCTACATAGTTTAATACCATCATAAACAAGGTTACTTCTTGGGTTTGGTTTAACTCCGCCTAATTCAATAAAATCTATGTTAAAACTATTTAATGATTTTCTAACTCTATCTATCAGTCCACTTCTAATAGCAGAACCACCACCATAATGTAGTAATACTTTCTTACCACCAAATTTTTTAACATACTGACCAACTTCATTTTCCGTATTCTTACCAAATACAAAATATGTTGGCGAGTAAAATGTAAAATTATCCATATGCTACCTCCGTAATTATCCTATCTTAATTATAACACATCTATGTTTCTATTATTTCTATTTTTAATATAATAGTCCTAATTATTAATAAATATACTTATAACATTAGCTTAATATTTTGGTTCAAAATTTTTATATTTTTAAAAACGACCTAATAAAACTATTAGATCGTAATGACATATAATATTTTATTTTTAACCTTATATAATTAATTAACAATTATTTTCCCTAAACTTATCTATACTATATTGCTTGCTGTATGTTTTTATGCTATTATTATTGTATAGAAAGCTTATTTTAAAAAAATATTTTTTACTATTTGTTATGTTTTTATCGATAATTCTAACATACTCCAAAGTACATGCCTATACAGATACTTATTATATTAAAAATGATAGTATAAAAATAACTAGCAGTGATCATAATAAACATAAGGATATAGGTTATCTTGATGAAGATATATACACTATGTCTAAAACCGAGTTTGACAAAATGATGAATATGCATATTATAAATACAGAAACAAAAACTTTCTTTATTTACACTGAAAAAAATTCACAAACAATAAAGATATTAACAGAGGAAGGATATAATTCAAACTTAGTGAATTTCTATGAATCTGGAACAATTGTTGAAACCAGCAAAAAAATGACAATAACAGCAACATATTTTAACGATGCCAATAGAAAAAATCAAATATATGTCATTTTAAATACAGAATGGCTACAAACTCCTTCAAATAGATATCAGGATTTATTTAGTATATTATTTTCGCATAATACTCAAAGTAAATCAATCAAATATAACGGTGAAGTCTATCCTGAATTTTATTGCGATTTTCATTATAAAGAACACTATTATTTGGAAGATTATTCAACATATCCTACTAAAATAACTGATACTATTACAACAATCCATAATGATTTTGATTATAAAGAAAGAAATAAATATCGATACTTCTTAGACACAGGAATTATTACAGGTTTTGACTTACAAAAGATAGATCAATAGATACTACAAGTAACGTGTACAAAACAAAGGGATTTAAAAAATACTATGACTTAAAAATGAGTATGAAAGGTTACTTTATATTAAATAATTCAAGTTCTACAGCTACTTCTTTTTCGGGAATGTATTTACATCAAAATAATGCTGGTAACTTTGATTTGGGAAACGTAACATTTTCTCTAACTGAACCTTATTTCTCATATTCTACAAGTTTTTGGAAAAATGATCCGAGTTATGAAAATCCGGTTATGATACCTATATTTTTGGAGGACCTAAAATGAGAAAAATTTTTATCAACAAATTATTTCAATATTTTTTGATTTTTATGTTATCTGGTGCAATATATGGAATTATTTGTACTATATTTCCCTATTCAGCATTTGTAATGCTAATAACCTATTTAGCTTCATCTCTATTATTACTTGTTTATGATTTATTCTTAAAAAAGCAAGAAGAAATTAAGGGAAGATTTTTAGTTAATTTTTGCGCTATATTAATAGTATCACTACTATTCTTATTTATGATTCCTTTATTTATATAATTATATATACAATTTAAATAATAAATTATGCTCATCAAAATTTTCCAATGTAAAATGAAATTATTATTGGTGAGCATTTTTTATGAAAAACTTTCATTATAATCCTAATCGAAAATAAAAAAATCCTGAATACTAAAGTAGTATTAACTATTGTTCCAGTAGTATTTACATATCCGTAAATATTTATTTAATGGTAGTACAAGTTTTATATCTGTTACAAATTACTTCATATCATTAGCAACACCAATAACTTATTTACCTAAATAGTATTTGCTTTTAGGAGAATATAAGATTATTGTATTAAACATCATTTTAAAAACGACCTAATAAAACTATTAGATCGTAATTATGTACAATATTTTATTTTAAAGATAAAAAACAAATAACTTCTACATGCTCAGTACGAGGGAAAAGATCAACAGGCGTAACATCTACTACATCATACTTAGAACTTAAATATTTAACATCTCTAGCTAAAGTGGCAACATTACATGAAACATAAACAATCTTTTCTACATCAGTTTTTAAGATAGCATCTAAAAAGCTTTGATCACAACCTTTACGTGGCGGATCAAATACCATCTTACTAAACTTATATTTATTAACATATTTACCAATTAAATCTTCACATTTACCACATTCGAATTTAGCATTACTAATACTATTTATTTTAGCATTCTCTTTAGCATTATCAATTGCACTTTCTACAACTTCTATACCATATACTTCTTTAGCTTTATCACTCATACTTAAAGTAATACTACCCATACCACAGAATGCATCTAAAACTACATCATCCTTAGTTAAGTCTAATTTTTCAATAGCTAAACTATATAGTTTCTCAGTTTGATCATGATTTACTTGTAAGAAGGTATTAACAAATACTCCATATTTCTTACCTAATATAGTTTCATATATTAATTCATCACCTAAGATTAATTTGTTTTTATATCCAAGCATTACATTATTGTTATTATCATTAATATTTAAATATATAGATTTAACCATATTGTATTTATTATTAATTAAATTAGCTAAAGGATATAGATCAATAGATTTTGTAACAATGAAAACTAACATAAATATATTATCACAAGTATTTCTTAACATAATACCCCTAAATATTCCTTTATGTGTATTTTCATCATAAATACTTATATTATTACTTACTAAATATTTTTTAGTAATTTTTAATATTTCACCTAATATTTCATTTTCTATTAAACAATTACTTATATTAACAATATTATGACTATTTTTCTCATACATACCATAGATAATATCATTATCTATCTTATGAAAAGGAATAATAGCTTTATTTCTATAATGGTATAATTTATCTGCTTTAATAATTTCATTATAATTTATATTATCCATATGAGCTATATGTTTAAATGCATTCTTTACTTTATTAGTTTTTACTTCTAATTCTGTTTCATAAGTAATATGACGTAGCTGACAACCACCACAGCGATTACTATAAATACAGTCTGACTCTATTCTATTCTTAGATTTTACTAAAATTTCTACTAATTCACCCAGCAAAACATTTTTAGTAATTTTAGTAATTCTAATATTGCATTCTTCATCAATTAAGACATTAGGTATAAAACATATCTTATCATTAATAAATGCTATACCTTTTCCATCTTTATCATAATCTACTATCTTTACTTTATATATATCATTAATCTTCAATTTTATCACCTAATATAACTTTAGTTGCTAAACCACCTTGGCTTGTTTCTCTTAACTCACGTGGCAGTGATGCTCCTGTTTCTAACATTGTTGATACAACAGTATCAAAAGAAATACGTGCATCATCATCATTAAGATACATTGCTAATCTAGCAGCATCAATTGCACGTAAGGCGGCTACAGCATTTCGTTCTATACATGGAATTTGTACATAACCACCTACTGGATCACATGTTAAACCTAAATGATGCTCTAGTGCTATCTCTGCACTACGTTCAATCCTAGTGATATCCCCGCCAAATATATAACAAGCATAAGCAGCAGCCATTGAACATGCAGTGCCTATCTCAGCTTGACAACCAGCTTCAGCACCACTTATTGAACCATTTTGTTTTACGACATTGCCTATAATACCAGCAATTTTTAAACCTTTTATAATAGTCTTTCTACTAGTATTATATTTATCCTTTAAATAATATATAACTGCTGGTAATACACCACTGGCACCACAAGTAGGTGCAGTAACGATTACGCCACCACTAGCGTTTTCTTCAGCTGTAGCATAAGCATAAGCCATAAGCTTATGATTATCATCCCGTAGTATATTATTTTTATCATCAAGTAACATCTTAGCTTTACGTTTTAATTTTAACTTACCTGGTATTAAAGTAGTAGTGTTTAGTCCTTTTTCTAAAGTAGTTATCATTGTATCAAGAACATTTTCTAAGTAATCATTTATATCTTCATAAAAATCTACATATTCATCTAAAGTAATGTTCTTATCACTTATAAACTTACATATTTCTAAAAAGTTACGCTCATTATAGATATCTTTAGCTGTAGTTAAACTAACACCATCTACTGCTAAAGCACCACCACCAATACTAAAGAAAGTTTTTGAAGCTACTAACTTATCATCAATGTAGCCTCTAAATTCCATAGTATTAGGATGACAAACTTCAGTTTTATAATCAAATATTACCTTAGTATTTGGTAAAGTATTTAAAATTACATAATCAGTTAAATGTCCCTTGCCTGTTAAAGCAAGTGAACCAAATAAAGTCACTTCAAATCTATTACATAAAGGATTTTCATTCATAAATATAATTGAAGCATTTTTAGGACCCATTGTATGACTCGATGATGGTCCATTACCTATTTTATATAAATCCATTAATGATTTCATTTTTTCTTTCCCTTTAATTCTATAATCATATCTCTTATTTCCATAGCCATTTCAAAGTTTAGTGCTTTAGCATATTCATTCATTTGTTCTTCTAATTTAGCTATTAATTCTTCTTTTTCTAATTTATCCATTGTATGAGATATTAAATGTTCTTTATCTTCAATAGATAATTTTAAAGAAGGTGGAATTGGTTTACTAATTGTTTTTGGAGTAATATTATGTTCTATATTATACTCCTGTTGAATCATACGTCTTCTTTCAGTTTCTTCTATTGCAGCTTCCATTTGTGGACTGACCTTATCCGCATATAAATTTACTCTACCGTTACTATTACGTGCAGCACGTCCAATAGTTTGGATTAAACTACGTTCACTACGTAAGAAGCCTTGCTTGTCTGCATCTAAGATACAAACCAAACTAACTTCAGGTATATCAATACCCTCTCTAAGTAGATTTATACCTACTAAACAATCATATGTACCAAGTCTTAACTCTCTTATTGTTTCTAAACGTTCTAATGATTTAACTTCACTATGAATATAAGCAACATTTAAGTCTAACTTTTGTAAATATTTAGTTAAATCTTCAGCCATACGTTTAGTTAATGTAGTTATTAATACTCTTTCATTCTTCTCTTTACGTGTAACAACTTCTGCATAAATATCATCAATTTGACCTTCTGTAGGCTTAATAGTAATTATAGGATCTAATAAACCTGTTGGTCTAATGATTTGCTCAACAACTGGATACTGTAATTCATATTCTGCAGGTGTTGCACTAACATATAATACTTTATCTAATTTTTGTTCAAATTCATCGAATAATAGTGGTCTATTATCTAGTGCACTAGGTAAACGAAAACCATAGTTTACTAGATTCATCTTACGACTTCTATCACCATTATACATACCACGAACTTGTGGTAAAGTAACGTGAGATTCATCTACTATAAGTAAAAAATCATCTCCAAAGAAATCAATAAGTGTAGCAGGAGTATCTCCTTCTTTTCTTAATGTTAAGTGTCTACTATAATTTTCAATACCTTTACATGTACCTACTTCCCTTAACATTTCTAGATCATAACGTGTTCTTTGTTCTATTCTTTCAGCTTCAATATACTTACCTTCATCTAAGAATTTTTTATGAACTATATTTAATTCAGCATTAATGCGTTTTAATGCTTCATCTATTTTTTGTTTATCAGTCATAAAGTGAGTTGCTGCAAATATATTGATATATGGTAATGATTCTATAGCTTCACCAGTTAATACATCAAATGTTTGTATTCTTTCTACTTCATCATCAAAAAACATTAATCTAACACCAGTTTTGCGTTCAGAAGGTAAAATAATATCTATAATATCACCATTAACTCTAAATGAACCTCTAGCAAAATCTAATTCATTACGGATATATTGCATTTCAATTAATCGTCTAATTAATTCCTTACGGTCATATTCTTCACCAACACGTATACACATCATACTTTTCTTGTATTCTTCAGGATCACCTATACCATAAATACAAGAAACTGAAGCTATAACTATGACATCATCATAATCTAATAATGCAGCTGTAGCACTATGACGCATCTCATCAATTTCTTCATTGATCATAGCATCTTTTTCTATATAAGTATCACTAGAAGCTACATAAGCTTCTGGTTGATAATAATCATAATAAGATATAAAGTATTCTACATGATTATTAGGAAAGAAATTTTTAACCTCATTATATAATTGTCCTGCTAAAGTCTTATTATGGGCTAGTATTAGAGTCTTTTTACCTAGATTTTTAATGATATTACACATAGTAAAAGTTTTACCAGTACCTGTGCCACCTAGTAAAGTTTGTCTTTTTTCACCCTTATTATAATTTTCTGTAATCTCTTTAATTGCTGTTATCTGATCCCCCATTGGTTCAAATGGACTAACTAAATCAAAACTCATATACTCACGCCCTTTCTCTATTTATTCTATCATAAGTATGAATTAATTCATACTATATTAACCATAAAAATAGGTTTAAATACTCTTTAAAGTATCTAAACCTATTAATTATTATTATTCTACTACTGTAGCTCTATTTATATGTAATACTGTATCAGCAACATTTTTACAATGATCACCAATACGTTCTAGATTACTTAATAATTCAATATAATACTCACTATTATCATATGAACAAGCACCTGTAGTTACACGATGATTATGACGTTCATGGAATACATCATTCATACTATCAACTTTCTTCTCATTATCTTCAACAATTTGAGCTTTATCTAGATTCCACTCGCTTAATGCTTCAGTAGAATTATCAATCATTAATTTAACCGCATCAAACATTTGATGTAAATCTTGAACTGAATCTAATGATAATGAAAGTTCACGTTTATGTCTATCAATAAAGAAAACCATAATATTAGAACAATGATCACCAATACGTTCATAATCTTTAATTGTGTCTAAATATCTAGATATACAGAATGATTCTTCTGGCGTTACATTTTCAATAGTTAGATTAATTAAATAATCATGGATACGCTTGTCAAATAAGTCAATTGTATCTTCTAACTTAGTTGCTTCTTCTATTTTATTTTCATCAAAATTAAAGGCAAACTCACTAGTTAAGTTGTAATAATAACGTACTACACCACCCATATGAGTCATACATTTAGATACGAACTCTAATGCTAATGAAGGTGACTTCTTAATTAATGAATAATCCAATAGTTCTTCAAGTAATTGTTGTTGTTCTTCTAAAGGTGTCTTTTCATCTTTAATTAGTTTACAAGCAACTTTTACCATAAAGTTAACAAAGAAGAATAAGATAAATGTAGTTATAAAGTTAAATGCAAAGTGCGCTACGGCAATTGTCATTCTTGATGCATTTCCAGAACCAGCGATGAGGTTATTTACTGCCTCCATAGCAGGTACGAAAGCCCATCTTAATAATATCATGAATAATAATGCACCTATAATATTAAACATCGCATGAACTACTGCAGTACGTTTAGCTTCAACACCACCACCAACAGAAGCGATGATTGCTGTTACAGTAGTACCAATGTTACAACCAATTAAAATAGGTAGAGCACCTAATAATGATAATTCACCAGTTTCAAATAATGTTTGTAAAATACCAATAGTAGCACTAGAAGATTGTACTAATGCTGTAATACCAGTACCAATAAATAAACCTAGAATTGGGAAACGACCTAATGTTTGGAATAATGAAGTAAATTGTTGTTCATAAGTTTCCATTACATAGTCTAAACCAGAACCAATAAGTTGTAAACCAAAGAATAATAGACCAAAGCCACAAATTACTTTTCCTAGATCTTTAATCTTTCTATTATTTAGGAAAAATATTAGTATTGCACCTATACCAACGAAGATTAAAGAATATTCTTCTATCTTTAAACCTATCATTAATGAAGTTATAGTAGTACCAATATTAGCACCCATAATAATACCTACTGCTTGAGGTAAAGTCATAAGACCAGCACGAACTAAACCAACAGTTAAGGCTGTAGTACCACTAGATGACTGAATAACACAGGTAAGTAAAGCACCTACTAGAATACCTTTTAAAGGAGTACTAGTCGATTTCTCAATAATTAGTTTAAGTTTATTACCAGCTAGATCTTTTAATGAATCACCCATTAAATTGATACCATAAAGGAATATACCTAAACCACCAAAAACAAATAGAAATGTTTCAAACAGGTTAATAGCTTGCACACTTAGAATCATTTGTATAAGTTCCTCTCTTAAAATTATCACTACAATTTTACTATATTTGTAACTACCTTGCAACCTTATACTAGATTTTTACAATAATAAATTAACAAAAATAATTTTTCTTAACTTTTTTTAATTTACCTCTTGACTTAATAGTTAACTTTATTGTATAATGTCTTTGTTATCGTTTGATAATTCAGATGGCCCGTTGGTGAAACGGTTAACACACATGCCTTTCACGCATGCACTTATGGGTTCGAACCCCGTACGGGTCACCATCTAGTAAATTCAAGGATTAGCTTTAAGCTAATCCTTTTTTATTTTATATATACATATTAAAATCTTAGAGCAATAATACTCTAAGATTTTTTATTATAATATTTCTAATAATACTTTCTTAATTCTTTTCTTATTTATTTCAAGAACTGTAAGTTTTAAATTATAAGCTTCTATTATTATTTCTGTATCTTCATTTGGAAAATAATCTATCTTACTACAAATTAAACCAGCCACTGTATCAAACGAATCATCATCTATTTTTATATTAAAATATTCCATAAAATCATTAATTGAAGTACTACCATTAACTTCATAGTGCTTCTCATCTATTTTACGAATATCTTCATCTTCTTTAGAATCATCTTCGTCATACATATCACCAACAATTTCTTCTAATAAATCTTGTACTGTTATAATACCAATAGTATTACCAAACTCATCTACAACAACAGCAAGATGATTATGATTTTTTTGTAAACTATGGAATAAATCATCTGCTAACATAAACTCTGATACATAATAAGGTTTTCTTACTATTTCTTCAATATTATCATAATCTTTAGTAAAGAAATCTTTTATATTTATAATACCAATAATATCATTTAAACCATTTTTACAATATAAAAGTCTAGTATAATGATATTTACGATATATTTCTTTAATTTGACTAAAAGTCATATCCTCTGTAACATAAACTACATCTTGAGCTGGAGTCATAATCTTAGTAATGTTTATATCATTAAATTCAAATACATTACTAATCCATTCTTGTTCTTTTTCTTCTATTTCTCCCATCTCTTCAGCAGTATCAATCAACATTTGGATTTCTTCTTCAGTAACTTTTTCCTCTTCCGTTTCTGGCTTAATACCAAACATTCTAAGAACTAAATTACATGACTTGGATAAAAACCAAATAACAGGTCTCATTACTTTAGAAATATAATAAACCACATTACATGTAAATCTAGCAACTTTCTCCGGTTTCTTCATAGCTATACGTTTAGGTACTAACTCACCTAATACTAAAGTAAAGTAAGATAATACGATTGTAATTATAATAACACATATTGTATCTAGTACAGTAAATGGTATTGCTTGTAAGCCCCAATTATAATACATAAGATTAACAAGTCTTTCAGCAAAGTTTTCTGCAGCAAACGCACTACCTAAGAAACCCGCTAAAGTTATACCAATTTGTATTGTCGATAAGAAATTATCAGGTGCTTCAGCAAGTTTTAATAATCGTCCTGATTTTTTATTTCCTTCTTCAAATTCTTTCTTTAATTTTATTTTATTTAATGATATTAATGCAATTTCACTTGCCGCAAAGAACGCATTAATAAATATTAATAATATTTGTATAAATAGTTGAAACGGCCAACTGTCCAATTTAAAATTCACCTCATATTTTATTTAATACCTAAAGCTTGTTTTGCTAAAAGGTCAGCCATATCATTATATTTATTATTTGTATGACTTTTTACCTTAATAAAATTAACTTTAATCTTATCCTTCATCTCTTTCGCAAACTCTTGGTATTTCTTTGTTAAATCATTATTAGCTTTCCATTCAAAAGTATACCACTTTTCAATACCAGCATAATCATAGTATAAATTAAATTCTTTAATACCCTTCTTATATAGATAATTTATGATATATGAAGCACCTCTTACTTCACCACTAACATTACGATATTGACTATAATCATCTTTAGGAAAAGCTTTCTTAAATTCCATTACTTTCCCGTTATCTATAACTACCCCACCAAATGAATAGTTCCGAGTATTAATATCATAACTACCATCTACATAAACTTCTATTAAATCTGTTTTTACACTCGCACTTACTCCTTCTATATAATTAAGAGCATCTTCGTAATTATTAAAGCTTTTGTATAAAGCTCCATTAAACCCTGAAACCTCTTCCTTACATTTATCCCAAGTATCATAAATTCCTGGGTTCTTACCTACTTTAACTGCGTAATATTTCATAACTTAGTAACTAAATCTAAACAAATATGAGCAGATAAGTGGGCAGTGTTAGTTTCAAATGTTTGGTAATCATCACATTGTGATGGAGCACCAATTATATCTGATATAAATCTAATTCCAATACATTTAGTATTAAATTTATTACAAGTGAATTTTATAGCTGTAGATTCCATCTCACAGCATAAAACTTCACGTTTAAACTTAATATCATCAAGCTTAGTTACAAATTTATCTTGAGTTAAACAAGCTCCTAAGTAGATATTATCATAATCTTTTTTCATATTATTATAAATATCTTTGATTAAATTACTATCATCGACAAATGTAGGTTCTTCACCTGGAATTTGACCTATACTATAACCAAAATTGGTAACATCAACATCACCAAATATATATTCATTAATTAATACTATATCACTAGTATGTAGATTACCAACTCCACCAGCAATACCTGTCGTTATAATATATTCTGGATGATATTCTAAAATCATTGTACTAGTAGCAATACTAGCATTAATCTTAGAGATTCCACCCTTTACTACTACTAATTCTTTATTTTTATATATACCCTTATAAAATACAAATGAACCTACTTCTTTTTTACTAATATTTTCTAAACTAAAAATAATATCATTTACTTCAACATCCATTGCACCAATAATACCAATCATAAACTAACCCCTTATAATTTCTTTAATCTTTGCTAATAAGATATCTAATGCTACATCATGTTTAGTATCATTAGGGATAATAATATCAGCATATCTCTTAGTTGGAGCTACATAACTCTCATACATTGGTTTAACAGTATCTAAATATTGTTTAATAACAAACTCTAATGTACGTCCTCTATCTGCCATATCTCTAACTAAACGACGAATAAATCTAATATCATCATCACTTTCAACAAATATTTTAATATTTGCTAAATTTCTAATTCTTTCATCATATAATGCTAAGATACCTTCTAAAATGATTACTTTTTTAGGTTCTACAGTAATAAATTCATTATCTTTTCTATTATGTTCACAGAAATCATAGACTGGTTCACTAATAGTTTTACCATCTAATAATTCAACTAATTGTTTATATAATAAATCAACATCAAATGAATCAGGATGATCATAGTTAGTTAATTTTCTTTCTTCCATAGTTAAATGTGATTGATCATTATAATAATTATCCTCACATATTAAAGCTACATCATTATCTGATAAACTATTAAATAACTTTCTTACTACTGTTGTCTTACCACTAGCACTACCACCAGCTACAATAATTAATATCGAATCCATGATTCCTCCTAAGATATAAGTTTCTTTATATTTAAAATAATATTATTAGATTTAGTGTAACCACTAGCGTTACCAACAATAAAACGCCCATGGCCTCTAATACTTATTATATCATTTTCTTTAAGTATTTTCGAATTATTATTACACACTACATGATTTACCTTTATATTAGAATCTTTAATCTCTTCTAATACTTTAGACCTACTAAGTTTCATTAACTCACTTGCTATTAGATCTAAACGCATACTATTAACAAACAATTTAATATTTAGATATTCTCTTTTAACCGTAAAATCCATACTACTATACTCTAAATTACAACTAACATTTCTAATATAGTGTAAATTTTCTACAATAAATGATGCAACATGACTACATACAATAATATAATAATCATTATTATTTCTTACAATATCCCCTACAACATCACGTTTTAGCCCCAATGCTAGGACACTACCTAAAACATCTGAATGTCTAAATGTCCCCTCTTTAATTGAATAATTTATCTTTAATGTAGTAAGTTCAAAATCATTATTATCTACATCATTAGTACTAATTATTAATCTATTATAATCACTACCTTGATAACCACCATAAAGATAATAATTTACATAATCATTCTTCTTAAATAGATATTTTAATTCTTCTTGATATTCTTGACTAAGAAATCCGCATATTATAAATCCCTTTTCATATGCTCTATCTTTTAATGATAATATTCTTTTTCTAAATTCATTAATTGGTAAATCCATAATAATTCTCCTTAAATTATTAAAATTATACCAATTTATCGCTTATATAACAATAATAGGTGAGCTAAAAGCTCACCTACTAATTACGAATTGTCGTTATTTGCTAGTATTAACATTAAGATTCTTAATACTTCAACATAAATATATACAATACTTACTAATAAACCTAGTGATACATTCCATTCAGCATCCTTAGTACATCCACTTTCTACTACCATATATGCTTCATCAAAATTGAAGATAAGTGTAATTACACCATATATTAAGAAGAAAGCTTCTAGACCTATTAATAAACCCATATTATTGAATAATGTAGATACGAATAAACCTAATAATGAAGATACTAATAATAATGCTATAGCACCAAAACTCATACCATAAGCTAACTTTCTTATAAATGAACAATTTCTTAAGATACCAGTTGTGTATAGAATAAGCATTACTGCAAATAAAGCTATTGTAGATAAGATAGCTAACATAGCAATACCAGGGAAGTAAGCTTCACAAATAGCACTAACAGTACCAAGGGCTATACCTTGACATACACCATATATAACACCAGCATATTTAGCACCTCTAGCACTAAAGCGTCCAAACATAACACTAAAGAAACCAATCATACCAGAAATACCTAATGTAACATATAATCCAGTTGGATTATTATCTAAAATTACTGGTAAGTAATAAGCTACAAGTAAAGCAACTGCTACTGTAATTAATGTAAATAAACCTGTTTTAAGAAATATACCTTTATATGTTGCTGCATCAGTGTCAGCATAATGAGTAGTTCCTGTTTCTATCGTAGAAAAGACAGGGTTTGTATTTTTAGTCATATACATCCTCCTTTTTTTACTATATTATAGCAAAATTTGTTAAATATACAATACATTTATAAATATCACATAATTTTCCACAATTTGTGTACTTTTATCACACATTGAGAAAAAATAGTTATAAAATTATTTAGTTAATACTACATTTAACCAACTTTCTTCCCTATCTGGTCTAACATCTTTCGTTATTAGTGTTTCAATAATTCTAAGATTTGTATTTGATACTAACTTATTAAAAGAATCTAATGTTAAATCAGTAAAAAATCTACCATTTCTATACCCTTCATAGTCACCTAGTTTAAAGGACATATAAATAAATCCATTTTCTTTTAAAGCACATTCTAACTTATTAAAAGCTATAATTAGTTCTTTCTTAGATAAATGTAATAAACTAGCACAAGCCCAAATACCATCAAACGTATTATTGTAATCTATATCTAAAACACTCATTTTATTAACATTTAATCCAAATTTTTTAGCATTACTTACAAACCTATCAGCAACATCAATACCACAAACATCAAAACCTAATTCTTTAAATTTTAACATATCTCTAGCACTTCCAAAACCAACATCTAGTATTGTTGCACCTTTTTCTAAATGTTTTAGTAATAAATTATATTGTAAACTCATATCACAATCTACAGTGTTTTCTATAAATGCTTTAGCATTTTCTTCATAATATTCAGTTGTTTTATTCATTCTAATCTTCCTTTACAAATTTATCATAGTATTTTTTTAAGAACTCGTTTTCTTTATCTATAATTTCTACAATAATATTATCATTTAGCTTGGACCATAGAATTGGATTAAAACAAATTCTATTTAAGTCTTTAGACAAATATAAGAATCTCTTTCTTTCAAACTTTTCAAATGGATTATCTAACATACTTCGTTTCATTTTAACTTTATCATTTAAATAATCAATAGTAAGTACACAGCTGTCCTTTTCTATTTTTAAATTGTTATTATATCTACTAATATAATAATCCCTATATTCTTCTAATAATAAATCTAGATCAATTTCTCCATTATTATCAACCACTTTAAAACAAGATAATAAGAATACTAGTTTAAAAGAAAAAGTTAAAGTGTTCTCATCTATAAAATCAATGAAATCTTCTAATATAGTAGAATCATTATGTATTTTTAAATTCTTAACTATTCTAATTTTATCAATATCATCATTGTTAAAGTAAGGAACTTTACGATTTCCTATTGTTAATGTTAGACTAGCAAAATTATCTTTCAAATACCATTTCTTCAGTGTATTAGTACCAACATATAGCTCTCTTGCAGTTTCTTCTAGTGAATAATAATCTTTTAGTTTCTCTTCAAATGTAAATATATCTACTTCTTCCATTTTCATCTCATATTCATTTAATCCTAAAATATTAATATCTTCTCGTAATGGAGGCAAACCCTTAACATCCATAAAAGGTTTATAATTAGATAATTTAAATAAGGCATTAAAAGACCAAGGTACTAATTTAGATTCATAGTTATCTACTATATCTATTACATAAAGACATTCCTTACCTTTATATTTACGTGTTCCTCTTCCTATTTGTTGTACATATAATGTCTTAGATAAAGTAGGTCTAGCCATAACCACAACTTCAGTTTGAGGCGAATCCCATCCTTCACTAATTAATTGACAAGTACATAAGAATTGAATATTTTTATTAGTATAATTACTAAATATAATATCATTACTTTTATTACCACCATATACTGCTGCTGCTTTAATATCATTCTCATTTAATAATTTGGCTAATTTTATGGTATGTTCTTTATTAACACAGAAAATAATTCCTTGCTTAAAATAATCTATTTGCGGACTAAAATATTTTAAAATAGTATTAACAATTAACAAATTACGAGAATCTACTATAACACTTTTTTCTAGTTCTGAATAATTATAATCTTTCCCATTAAACCTAATATTACTAAGATCAATATTACTTTTAATTCTAAAGCATCTAATATTAGATATAATATTATTATTTATAGCTTCCTCTATAGATAAATTTACTTCATATGTGCCAAATATAGTTTCTAACTTTTGTAAGTCACCACGATAATCAGTTGCAGTTAAACCTATAAGATATTTAGGAGTATAATAAGAAAGTAGCATTTTATTATTATTACTTAAAGCATGATGTGCTTCATCAAACACTATATAATCATAATAGTTTCTATCATACTTTAAATGATCTTTATATGCTTTATTATATGAAACAATATCAATAGTATAATCGTTTAATACATTAACTCTATCTTTCCAATCATTAATAATACGAATAGTTGGGCAGAGTATAAGTATATGTTTTATATTATCTTTTATATAATTCTTCTTTAAATCTTCTAAAATAATTTGACTTTTACCACTACCTGTAGGTAATACTATTAATTGTGTGTTAATATTACTACTTCTATCAACATCTAGTTTACTTAAAACTTCTTCTTGATGATCATATAATTTTATACTTCTATTATCAGTTAAAACTGGCTTGACTAAAAAATGATTATTTTTTTCTATTAATCTAAGATTATCAATTATTTTATCTTTAAATAAAATATTTTCACTACTATATCTATATAATTTTAAGCCTAAATACATCATTGTATTTTGTTTAAGTAATTGAGTTTTATATCTTTCTTTCCCAATTAGTAATGGATGATGATAGTTTACACCATTAGCTTCAAACCCTAGTGTACCACCATTTGTTTCTACAACATAATCAATATAATAATTATTCCCGTATATGTCTGTTATTGGATACTCTTTATGCAAATAATTATAAGAATCATTACCAAATGCTTCAACGAAAATATCTTCAAATGACTTTTCAGCAAAAGTATTGTCACCATAATATTCATTTCTATTTTGATTCGAATAATTATTTATATTTAAAAAAGTATCATCATTAAATAAATTAAAATCAGTAATAAAACTTTCTAAATCTATATAATTAAATCTAAGTACTCTATTATAACTTAACATGTAATTATTTTGAACTTCACAGTAGTTACCATAACTAAATATATATTCAACAGAATTTTCTTTATCAAAATTATAATCTATGATAATTATGTTGTCATCTAATTCATATATTTCTGATAGATATTTAGTATTATATTTAATCTCATCTATTAACTTATATCCTCTATTAATTAAATAATCTAACATAATAATTCACCCATACTAATTCTACCATTTTGATAATTTAATTTAAACATTATAATAGAGTAGAGAGAGAAATAAATTTTTCTCGTCCCTCTCATTGCACCGTACGTA
>SAMEA103957793__coassemble_181_pt1 | contig 22517 bp, 21 predicted proteins | sample SAMEA103957793__metabat2_high_PE_005 | metagenome-assembled genome bin SAMEA103957793 (sample SAMEA103957793) | gut metagenome | biome: gut; material: feces | host: Canis lupus familiaris | collected 2014 | reverse complement strand
TAGTATTATACTTATAAACTACAAATATACTACAAGTTATTATGGTTGTAACTATAAGAATGCTATTACAATATCATCAACACTACTTAAATTTAATCCTAAATATTATGAATACATTTTAGCACACGAATATATCCATTTTTATGTGAAAGATCATAGTGATTTATTCTATAATAAATTATTACAAATATATCCAGATTACTTTGATGTAATCAAATTATTAAAAAAAGATACAAAAGAATTTAGTTTAAGTATTATATAAATAGCTTTATTGTATATTTATAAAATTTATTGTATAATTATAAAGAAATATAGTAGGAGGTACTTTTTATGGGTAAGAATATATATTATTTAGACAAGCAAGGCTTAGAAAAGAAACAACTTGAATATCAAGAAGTTAAAGAAAAAATTGAAGCAAATAAGATTGCCTTAGAAGAAGCACGTGCTCAAGGTGACTTATCTGAAAACGCTGATTATGATGCTGCACGTAAAGAACAAGCAGAATTAGATGCATTAAGAAAACAATTAGAAGATATCTTAAAGAACTATGAATTAATTAACGTAGTTGATGATGGTATCGTTGCTTTAGGTAAGTATGTAGACTGTGTATACTTAGATACTAATACTAAATATACATTAAAGATTTTAGGTCGTGTTGATTCTGATCCAGCTAAATGTGTTATCTCTAATGAATGTCCATTAGGTGAAGCTATTATTGGTCATAAAAAAGGTGACATCGTAACTTACACTAGTGATACAGATAAAGAATGGAAAATCGAAATTTTAGATGTTAGGGTAACAGAATAAAGAGGTACGCCTCTTTATTTGTTTATATAAAGATGTTAAATAAATTTATTCCTGATTATCATATTAGATCTATTTACAACTTAGATTTAAATTTATTAAAAGAACATGGAATTAAGTTAATACTACTTGATTTAGATAATACTTTAATTCCTTATAATAAGACTAATCATGATGATAAATTATTAGCTTATAAAGAACAATTAGAAGCTAATGGTTTTAAATTATGTATCTTATCTAATTCTAAAAAGGCACGTGTAGAAAATTTTAGTATTCCATTTGGAATAGACTATATTAAATTTAGTAAGAAACCTTTAAAAAAAGGATTTAAAGAAGCTTTTGCTAAATATAATGATGAATATAAAATTGACGAAGTTTGTGAGATTGGCGACCAAATTATGACTGATGTCCTTGGCGCTAATCGTATGGGTGTAGTCTCTATTTTAGTTGATCCGATTGATAGAAGTAGTGAATTATTTATTACAAAAATGAATCGTGTTTATGAAAGAATTGTATTATTTTTCTTAAAGAGATTTAAGAAAAATAAATATAATTCAAATATAAAAAATTATATAGGTGATATTTGTGGCAATTAGATGTGTAGGTTGTGGTGAAATACTACAAAATGAACATGAAAATGAAAAAGGATATACTCCGAAGTTAGAAGATGTTAAATATTGTCAACGTTGCTTTAGAATGATGCACTATAATGAATTACCAAAAGTTTTAGCAGAAAAAGAAGATTATCTAAAAGTAGTTGATCATGTGTTAAAACAAAATGGTTTAATGATTTTAGTTGTTGATATTTTTGCATTTACAACTTCATTTTCACAAGAAATTATTGATAAACTACGTGATCAAGATGTAATCTTAGTTGTTAATAAGATTGATTTATTACCAAAGAGTATTAATATTAATGACATCTTAAATTTTGTAAGTAAAGAGTGTGAAAAACAATTCTTTAGAGTTATAGCTATTCATATGGCATCTGCTCAAAAAGGTTACTATTTAGATGAATTAATGAATACAATTGACTTATGTAGAAGAGGTCGTAATGTTTATATTTTAGGTGTTGCGAATGTAGGTAAGTCAACATTTATTAATGCACTATTAAAAAGATTTACTTCGAGAACTACTGATGTTATAGCTACTTCATTAATTCCTGGAACTACCTTAGATGAAATTGTTATTCCTTTCTTCGATGATAATAAAGCATTTATTGATACACCAGGGTTAATTAATGACGAATATATCTTACATCATATAGATGTGAATGATTATACTAAAGTTTTACCAAAGGGTGAAATTAGACCATTAACTTACCAAGTTTTTGGTGATTATACATACTTTATTGGTGGTTTAGGGTATATTACATTTACTAATGCTAAAGATATAAGTGCTGTATTTTATATTTCACGTGAACTTGATGTTACACGTGTCAGAAATGATAAACTTTCTCATACATTAAATGAACGTTTAGGTAAATCTATTCTTCCTGTAAGTAAAGATCCTTTTGTGGTAGAAGAAATGGTTTGTCATAATAAGACAAATATATTCTTCTCAGGCTTTGGGTTTGTTACTATTACAGGTTCTACAAAAGTTAAAGTGGGTTATCTAAAAGGTACAAAGGTTAAACGTTATGGAAACATCTTATCAAATAGAAAAAAATAAAGCTTTAGAAGCTTTTAATAATACTTTTACTGAAGAAGATAATAGATATTCTCATACCTTAGGTGTAGTAAAGAAAGCCCTAAGTTTAGCGGAAAAATATAATGTAGATAAGGATAAAGTTTATATAGCTGCTATACTACATGATATTTGCAAGTATTATGACATAAATGACGCTAAAAAGTATTTAACTGAAGAAGAATTAGCTGAATGTGAGGTTAATGAAGCTTATTATCATGCTTATTTAGCTAGTAAATATTATCTAAGAAACATAGGTAATGACAAAGAGATTGCTGATGCAATAAAATTCCATGTCAATGGTAATGATCATCTAACAAAACTACAAGAGATAGTTTTAATTAGTGACTATATTGAAGATGGTAGAACTTATGAATCTTGTATATATGCTCGTAATTTGGTTGATAAAGGCTTATTTTACACAGCAATTTATTATTCTACTTTAAAAACTTATGAGATAGTTTTAAAAAGAGGACATAGACCTGGTAAATATTTAGAAGAAGTGTTAGTAAAATATAAGGAGAAAATGATGACAGAAAAATTACAATTATTAAAAGAAGCTTGTGATAAAGTTAATGCTAGTGATATTAAATGTTATAACACAGCTTTAACTTCTCCATTCTTTGACTATAATATTTGTGCTTCAGTTACTTCTAATAGACAATTAAACGCTATTAAAAGTTATGTTTTAGAATACTTTAAAGATACACCTTATAGTATTCGTAACGTTGAAGGTGAAGATACTGATTGGGTTTTAGTAGACTGCTATGATGTAATCTTAAATATCTTTACTGAAACTGAACGTCAAAGAGTTGATTTAGATCGTTTATTCGAAAATAATGAACAAGTAGAATTATAATATTAAAAAGATGATGAAGAAATTCATCATCTTTTAATATAGTTTTGAATTAAACTCTTTAATAGTTTTTAAAACATTAGCTTTAACAAACTCATATACTTCATCGTCTAACATGCTATTATTGGGTTTTCTATTATTCTTAGCTATTTTTTTTCTACTAAACTTATTATTAAACAAAATGTTTTTTTCTAGTAAATCAAAGTTTCTTAAAGATTTTGCATGATATTCCTTAATACCGGGGTATTTAGCAGCAAACCTAAATAACTCATCTAAGAATTGGTATTCTAATACAGACAATCTAAATGTTTCACCAGTTATTTTAGCTAACTCACTTTTACTATCTATATTATATTTTTTAAAATATCTATTTTGATAGTTTAAAAGATTGTAATTATCCTTTGTTAAATAGTAAGTTATTATATAACTATAAATAATCATAAGTATTGATTGTGTATTATTATATTTATGTGCCTCTTTAATTAAGAAATCAATTATATCTGAAGGATTTACGAAAATGTTTTTAAATTCTATTTTATTTTTACGAAAGACATTATAATAATTTAAAATATTAAATACATTTGCAAATTTTATAAATTCGTTATTTTGCATACTATCTATATGAAAATAGTTAATATTTAGATCTATTAGTATATCTTTAAAAAAATATTTATAAATTATAATATTGTTCATGCTATCACCTTAAGAAAATGATAGCATAATAATATTATTAAGTAAAGATATCTAAAATACGTTTTCTATTAAGATTAATTATTTGTATATTTAAGTAAAATGTTGTAAAATAAGAGCGAGGTGTAAGAAAATGAAACATAAACCAGTAATGTTAATAATTATGGATGGCTATGGTTTAGCTAATCCAAGTGAAGGAAATGCTGTATCTATCGCAAAGAAACCTAATTTAGATCGTATTTTTGCTGAATATGATACAAAGCATTTAGATGCATCAGGTGAAGCAGTTGGTCTTCCTGATGGTCAAATGGGTAACTCAGAAGTTGGTCATATGAATATTGGCGCAGGTAGAGTTGTATGGCAATCTTTATCACGTATTAATAATTCTATTAAAACAGGTGAGTTCTACTCAAATAAAGCTATTAATGATGCCGTAGATAATGCATTAAAAAACAACAAAAAATTCCATATTTTAGGTCTTTGTTCTGATGGTGGCGTTCACTCTCATACTGACCATATCATTGCTATTGCTAAATTAGCACATGAACGTGGAATTGAAAATGTATATTATCATGCTTTCTTAGATGGTAGAGATGTTGCTCCTAAGAGTGCGGCTACTTTCTTAAAGAAAATCGTAGATAATGGTAATGTTAAAGTTGCTACTGTTGGTGGTAGATACTATGGTATGGATCGTGATAAGAACTATGATCGTATCCAAGTAGCTTATGATGCTATGTGTAAAAATGAAGGTAAACATGCTGATGCATTCATTGGCATTGAAGAAAGCTATAAAGAAGGAAAAACTGATGAGTTCGTAGTTCCATTTATTGCTGATGAAAATGGTATGATCGAATCAGGTGATAGCGTAGTCTTCGCAAACTTCCGTCCTGATAGAGCTATTCAAATTGCTACAGCATTATCTAACCCTGATAATATTGTTTACAATCCTGAAAAACCATATAGATTAAATACTATTGGTGGACCAAGAGACGTTAAATTCGTTTCTATGATGAAATATGCTGATTCTGTAAATGGTGAGTTAGCTTTCGGTTTACAAGAATTAAATAATTTATTCGGTGATGTTTTGGCAGCTAATAATTTAAAACAATTAAGAATTGCTGAAACTGAAAAATATGCCCACGTAACATTCTTCTTCGATGGTGGTGCTGATAGAGAAATCCCAGGTGCTGATCGTATTTTAGTTAACTCACCAAAAGTTGCTACATATGATTTACAACCTGAAATGAGTGCAGTTCAAGTTACTGATAAAGTTGTAGAAGCAATTAAATCTAATAAATATGATTGTATTATTTTAAATTATGCTAACTGTGATATGGTTGGTCATACAGGTGTTATTGATGCAGCAGTAAAAGCTGTAGAAACAGTAGATGCTTGTGTTGGTCGTTGTATGGAAGCGTTAGAAAGTGTTGGTGGTGTAGCTTTAATTACCGCTGACCATGGTAATGCAGAACAATTAATCGATGCTGAAGGCAAACCATTTACAGCACATACAACTAACTTAGTACCAGTAGTAATTACTGATAAAAATATTAAGATTAGAGATGGTATCTTATCTGATATCGCTCCTACATTATTAGAATTATTAGGCGTAGAAAAACCAGAAGAAATGACTTCTAGTTCAATTATCGTTAAATAATTTATTAAAATCAAAGTATATCCCTAAAACTAAATATACTTCAGGGTAGTGGTGAAATTCCCAATCGGCGGTATAGTCCGCGAGCGTAATGCATGAACAGGTGTAACTCCTGTACCGACAGTTAGAGTCTGGATAGAAGAAGTTTTAAATTTTGGAGTGCCCTGTTTTTCGTGGCGCTCCATTTTTGTTTGGAGGAAAAATGACAATTAAACAATTAGTTATGGATGCAACACTAGCTGCATTATCAATTATTTTATATTTAGTGAAATTTAGCTTACCTATATTCCCTCAATTTCTTGAGATGAATTTATCAATGTTACCAATAATAATTGCTGTTCTTTTATTTAGATTCCGTGATGCTAGTATTATTGTAGTATTACGCTTAGTTGGTAAACTAATATTTATGGGTACGACTACTCAATATGTTGGTGAAATTGCTGATATATTCTTAGGTTTAGTAGTAGTAATCATAATGTCTTTAATTAAGAAAAAAACTACTAATCCATTTATCTTAACAGGATTAATAATCTTAAGTTGGACTTTAGGTGGTGTTGTAAGTAATTTAGCTATTAATATTCCACTTTATATTAAATTTATGGGTATTACAATGGATGATTTAGTTAATATGTGTAGTATTATACCAGGTATAAATAAAGATAATTTCTTATTATATTATTCATTATTTGCTGTTGTGCCATTTAATCTAATTTTATCATCATGTGTAGGTATAGTTTCTATCCTTGTCTATGGACGACTAAAAAGAATAGAAAAATTACAAAGTTAAATTTAAGTAAAACGTTTTCACTGACTTTACTATTTTATTATAGGCATTAATTAGGTATAATTTTAATGTAAAATATGGTTATAAAAATAAGAATAGGAGATGTATTATATGCCATTTATTAGAGATGTTTATGCGAGAGAAGTTATTGACTCTCGTGGTAACCCTACTGTTGAAGTAGAAGTTACAACAGAAAGCGGCGCTTTCGGTCGCGCATTAGTTCCAAGTGGTGCTTCTACTGGTGAACACGAAGCTGTAGAATTAAGAGATGGAGATAAAAACCGTTTCTTAGGAAAAGGTACATTAAAAGCTGTTAACAATGTTAACGAAGTTATTGCGCCAAAAGTATTAGGTATGGATGTACGTAATCAAGTTTTAATCGATCATACTATGATTGAATTAGATGGTACTGAAAACAAAGGAAATTTAGGTGCTAACGCTATTTTAGGTGTATCTATTGCATGTGCTCGTGCAGCAGCTGATTTCTATGGTATGCCTTTATATAACTACTTTGGTGGTTTCAATGCTAAGCAAATGCCATTACCAATGATGAACATTTTAAATGGTGGTGCTCATGCTGATTTCTGTATCGATTTCCAAGAAATCATGATTTTACCTGTTGGTGCTTCAAGTGTTAAAGAAGCAGTACGTATGGGTGCTGAAGTATTCCATAACTTAAAATCAATTTTAAAGAAAAATGGTTATGTAACTTCAGTTGGTGATGAAGGTGGTTATGCACCTAAATTAGTTCGTGGTAACGAAGAAGCTTTCGAACGTGTAGTAGAAGCTATCCAAGCTGCTGGTTATGTTCCTGGTAAAGATGTATGCTTAGGTATCGACGTTGCTTCATCAGAATTCTATGATAAAGAAACTGGTTTATATACTTTAAAAGCAGACAAGGGTGTTCAATTAGATTCTAAAGGTATGGTTGATAACTACTATGTACCTTTATGTGAAAAATTCCCAATCATCACTATCGAAGATGGTTTAGCAGAAGACGACTGGGAAGGTTGGAAATACTTAACTGAAAAATTAGGTGATAAGATCCAATTAGTTGGTGATGACTTATTCGTTACTAACACTAAACGTTTAGCTAAAGGTATCGAAATGGGTGTTGCTAACTCAATCTTAATTAAAGTTAACCAAATTGGTACTTTAACTGAAACTTTCGAAGCTATCGAAATGGCAAAACGTGCTGGTTATACTGCAGTAGTTTCTCACCGTTCAGGTGAAACTGAAGATACAACTATCGCTGATATCGTAGTTGGTACAAATGCTGGTCAAATTAAGACTGGTTCTGCTTCAAGAACTGACCGTATCGCTAAATATAACCAATTAATCCGTATCGAAGACGAATTAAATCAACGTGGTCAAGCTCAAGTATCAGTATTCGCTGGTAAAAAATCAATCTATTCAGTAAAATAATTTAATATATAATTAAATTACATTAATAACCTATAATCTTGCGATTATAGGTTATTTTTTTAAATATTTATGCTATAATATGAGAAAAAGGAGTGTGATCATATGATAGAAAATTACAATGATTTTATAAAATTTTTATCTACTTTAACGTATAAGCCAACATTATTACTGCATTCTTGTTGTGCACCATGTTCTAGTTATACAATCGAATTATTAAAAGAATATTTTGATGTTACTATTTTCTATTCCAATGATAACATTTATCCTTATAATGAATTTGTTATAAGAAGTGAAGAACAAATTCATTTTGCTAACGAGGTTCATAATCTAAAAGTCATTGTTGATGATTATGATGATTCTAATTATAAACAAGTAGTTAAGGGACTAGAAAATTTAGGCGAAGGGTCAAAGCGTTGTTATGAATGCTATAAAATGCGTATGTTAAGAACGTGTGAATATGCCAAAAAAAATAACTTTGAGTATTTTACAACTACCCTTTCCATTAGCCCTTACAAGAATAGTAACTACATTAATGAAATTGGTTATAATCTTGAAAAAGAGTATGGTGTTAAATATTTATACTCTAATTTTAAGAAAAAAGAAGGGTATAAGAAAAGTATAGAATTATCTAGAAAATTTGATTTATATCGCCAAGATTATTGTGGATGTATCTATTCATTGGCTGAAAGGAGGAATCACGAATGAAAAAAGCATTAGTACTTTGTGGTGGAGGTTCTAAGGGCGCCTATCAAATGGGAGTATGGGAAGCATTAGATGAGCTTAATATGACTTTTGATATTGTCACAGGAACTTCAATTGGTGCACTTAATGGTGTAATGTATGTACAAGGTGATTACCTTAGATGTTTAGAACTTTGGGATTCAATAAGTAATGCTAAAATTATGAAAAATCCGATAGAACTTGATGATTTAGATATTAAAACAAGTATTAAAAATATTCAGGATTTAGTGCCTTTTGTTAGAGGTTATATTCAAAGAAAAGGTGTTGATATTACACCTTTTAAAGAAATAATGAATGAATATTTAGACTATGATAAATTTAAACAAAGTAAACAAGAATTTAGTGTTGTAACTGTACAGTTTCCATCATTTAAACCATTAATTATTAATGTTAATGATTTAGATTATGAAGGTGTAAAAACAGCAGTATTAGCTTCAGCTTCTTGTTTTCCATTATTTCCTATATGTAAATTTGGTGATCTAAACTTAATTGATGGTGGATACTATGATAACCTACCTATCGATTTAGCGTTAGATATGGGAGCAGAAAGTGTAGTGGCTGTTGACTTAAATTATGCGATAACACATAAAGAATATATGAATATGCCTAATATTACATATATACATCCATCATGGTCATTAGGTGGTTTTTTCTATTTTGAACAAGAAACAATTCAAAATAATATAATTTTAGGCTATAATGATGCAATGAAAACTTTTGGTAAGTATGAAGGTTTTAGATATACGTTTAATAAAGAGAATATTGATAATAGTTTATTAAACTTTCATTATCTAACACTATTAAAGTATGATAGAATGCTTAGAACATCAAAACAAAAGAGTTTAGTTAGAAGTGAAGAAGGTAGTGATTTATTTAAAATACTAAAAACTTATACTTATCGTGATATAAATTTGAAAGAATATTATATTAGAAACTTAGAAGTAATTGCTGAATTCTTTAAAATTAATCATTTACCAGTTTATTCATATCAAGAAATGCGTACAATGATTTTAGATCACATCTATAATGTCGAAATAATTGAAGATGATATTTTAGTAAAATATAATAAATTTAAATCAGCAAAATCTAAACGCGAATTATTTAGTAATGTTAATAAATATGATTTATTAGGAACATTATTAAAGAGTGAACTAAATAATGATATATTATTAGATTTACTTTTAACACGTCCAAAGATATTATTAATTATTATATTACTTTCAAGTTGGAATAATGAATCTAAAGACAAATAGAAGAATAATTATAACTAGTGATATTCATGGTAATTTAGTTTTATTTAAAAAGTTATTAGATAAGGTTAAGTTTAATAAAAAGGATATTCTTATTATTAATGGTGATATTTACGAAAAGGGCTTAGAAAACTTAGATACTTTAGAATATTTAATGAACCTTATTAAAGAATACACTATTTATATTATTAAAGGAAATTGTGATTTGATATTAGCTAAACTTAAATATATTAATCACGATACCTTCAATTTCTTTGCCTTTAGACGTGGATGTTCTGTAATAAATGAGATGGCTAATCGTCTTAATATTACATTGACACCTGATATAGATTTAAGTAATTTAAATAAGTTATATTATAATAATTTTAAAAAGTATTATGATTTTGCAAATGAATTTATTGACTATATTATATTAAATGATAAATATTATATATCACATAAAGGAAATACTGAAAATATCTTAAATAAATTACCTATTATTGATAATGGATACATAAATATTAGTGGTCATAAACCATCAATATTATATAATTCTAATATACCATCATTTAATCCGTATTATTATGATTCTAACAATTTATTTATTGATGGTGCTAATAACGTTAGTCCATTTGGACAATTAAATTATATAATAATAAATAATGATTTAATTAGTATGGATTATGTATCAAGTTTTAATAAATTTATTTCTAAAATTGATTATAATTATAATAATGGTAATGCTATTACCACGAATTCAATTATAGATAATTTGACTTTTATTAAAGAAGAAGGAGAATTTCTATATTATAAAGTAAAAGATAATATAGTTATTTCGCATAATAGTGAAGTAAGAAAAGATAAGTTTTGTTATTTTGCTACAAATTATTTTATATCTTTAATTAAAGGTGCAGAATATGAAATATGTAAAATGACAGACACTTTATGTGTGATTAAATATAAGGGTATTACAGGATATGTAGAAAGGGGTGTATTAGATTATGCAATATAAAATAAGTTTAGAAAATGAAATGAAGATTCGTGATTATCTATTATCTTTACACCTAGGTAAACCAAAGATACATGATTTATTTCAATATAAATTGGTTTCAATAAATGGTAAAATAGCTAATCCATTTTCTATTATAAAAGATAATGATTTATTAGAAATTATTTATGATGAAGATATAAACTATCTTCCGTTTCATTATAAATTAGATATATTATATGAAGATGATTATTTATTAGTTATTAATAAACCTGTTGGTTTTATGGTACATCCTGATGAGATAAATAAAGATAAAACAGTATGTAATATGATTGCTAACTATTATACATATAATAATATTAAAGCTAATGTTCGTTATGTACATCGTATTGATACTGAAACATCAGGTATATTAATTTTTGCTAAAGATATGCTAACAGAGGCATACTTTAATTATCACTTTGCACTTCATGACTTTAAACGTGAATATTTAGCCTTAGTCCATCAGGTGCCGCTACCTGATAAAGGTATTATTGACGCTAAAATAGGGAGTGATCGTCATGATAAGCAAAGAAGAAGAGTTTCAAAAACTGGTGTAGAGGCACGTACTTATTATGAAGTTTTAAAGAGTTATAATAAGTATTCCTTAGTCAAACTAGTTTTACAGACTGGCAGGACTCACCAAATTCGAGTTCATATGCGTTATTTGGGATATCCGTTACTTGGGGATGAGCTTTATGGAGGAAGTAAGAAATATATTGATAGGGTTGCACTTCACTCATATCGTTTCACTTATATTGACCCCTATAGTTTGAAAGAAAATTCTATTTGTTGTCCATTACCGATGGATATGAAAAAATTGTTAAAGGGGGAAGAAAATGTTATTTGGTAAATATACTGGTAAAATAATATTACGTTATATATTATTTTTTATCTTGGGTATTGGAGCTTTAATAATGGTTAACTACTTCCAATTAGAAATCCCAGAGATATTTGGTAAGGTAGTAGATGGTATTAATGATGGTACTATCTTAGATAATAATGTTTTATTATTACAATATGTAAGAAATATTTTAATTGTTCTATGTATTATGTTTATAGGGCGTTTCTCATGGCGTGTATTCGTAATTGGTGGAGCAATTAATATCGAAACTGATCTTAGATCTTTAATGTTTAATCATGCTGAGAAATTAAGTAGAGACTATTATAAACAAAATAAAACAGGTGCATTAATGGCACTATTCTCAAATGATTTACAAATCATTAAAAACTTCTTTAGTAATGGTACTGTAATGATAGTAGACTTTTTAGTATTAGGTATTTTTACTTTAACTAAGATGTTTAGATTAAGTACTAAGTTAACTGTAATTGTATTAATTCCATCAGTTATACTAGGTGTTGCTATATTCTTCTTTGTTTCTAAACTTGATAAGAAGTTTAGTAAACAACAAAAAGCCTTTGAAAACTTATCTGATTTTACACAAGAGAATTTTTCAGGTCTAAGTGTAGTAAAAGCTTTTGTTAATGAGGATGTAGAACGCAAAAAGTTTAGTACTCATAATGCTAATCATGTTAAGATGAATATGAATATTATTAAGTATTTAGTTGCTATTAATATTCTATTAGACTTACTATTAAGTGTTATTACTATCTTAATTGTTATGTGTGGCGGTCAAATTATTTTATTTGATGGTACAGGTTTAACAGTAGGTGAATTATTAGAGTTTATGAATTACTTTGATATTTTATCATGGCCTATTATAGCAGTTGGTCAATATTTAAATATGCGTACACAAGCTATGAGTAGTTATAAACGTATTCGTAATTTCTTAGATAGTGATGTTGATATAGTTGATAATAATAATTATGTTGACGTTAATGGTAAGATAGAATTTAGAAATCTATCATTTAAATATTTTGATAGTGATGTAAATGTTTTAAATGATGTTTCATTTACAATTAATCCTGGTGAATTTGTTGGTATCTTAGGTAAAACAGGTAGTGGTAAAACTACAATTGTTGACTTATTGTTAAGAATTTATAATATTGATAAAGGTATGTTATTTATTGATGATAAAGATATTATGGATATATCTATAAAATCAATACGTGATAACATTGGTTATGTACCACAAGATAATTTCTTATTTAGTGATACTATTAGAAATAATATAGGTTTTTCAGGTACAGATTATAATGAAGATGAAATCGTAAATAGTGCTATTGATAGTGATATTCATAGTAATATTATTGATTTCCCTAATCAATATAATACAGTACTTGGTGAGCGTGGTGTTACTTTATCAGGTGGTCAAAAACAAAGAGTAAGTATTGCTAGAGCATTAATTAAAGATCCACAAATTATTATATTTGATGATTCTTTATCTGCAGTTGATACAAAGACTGAAAAGAAGATATTAAATAATTTATTAAAAGCTAGACGTAATAAGACAACCATTATGATTGCTAGTAGAATATCTACAGTTATGTACTTAGATAAGATTATCTTAGTAGATAATGGTAGAGTTGTTGGTGTTGGTAATCATAATGAATTATTAAAAACTAGTGAATTATATCGTCATATGGTTCAATTACAAAGCTTAGAAAGTGAGGTGAGTGAATAATGAATGAAGATATCGTAAGAAAATATACAGATAAACAAGTCATTATGAAACTTTTCTCATACTTAAAGCCTGAATTAAAGTCATTTATTTTAGCATTATTATTAGTAGTAGTTGTAGTATTAATTGGTTTAATACCGTCATATATTACAGGTTTATTATTTGATATTATAAACTCAAACTTAGATAATGCTGTTAAAATGCAAAAGTTAATTGTACTAATATTAGGTTTTAGTGCTTTAGTATTATTGTCTTTTGGTTTAAGTTATATTAACTCTATAATGTTAAATAAGATTGGTCAAAAGATTTTATATCGTGTAAGAAATGATGTATTTAATCATATTGAAAGTTTAGATATAGCTATTATTAATAGTGAACCTATTGGTAGATTAGTAAGTAGAGTTACTAATGATACTAATTCATTAAATGAATTCTTTACTAATATCTTAGTACAATTATTAAGAAATGTTATTACATTAATTGGTGTAGTAATTATTATGATTGCTATGTCACCGATGTTATCTTTATATGTATTTATTATTATTCCAATTTTACTTGGTATAACTATTTTATTTAAGAAATTATCTAAGAAAGCATACCAAAATGTTAAAAAGGAACAAAGTGCTATGAATGCTTTCTTATCAGAAAATATTAGTGGTATGAAGATTATTCAAGTATATAATCAAGAAGAAAGAAAGTATGATGAATTTAGTAATCGTAATAAATCATTAAAGAAAGCTTCTTATAAAGAAGTATTAATATTTGGTATCTTCCAACCATTAATCTATGTACTTTATCTTAGTGGTGAAACTCTAGCTATCTATTTAGGTGTACAATTTATATCTGCTGGTATTTTAGCACCATATTTATTCGTTGCTTTCTATAATTATATTCATATGTTATTTAGACCTATTCAAAATACAGTTGATCAATTTAACATGATTCAACAAACATTTGTATCTTGTGAACGTATAATGACAATTTTAGATATGAAAAACAAAATTAATGATGATGAAGATGCTATAGAGTTAGATCATTTTGAAGGAAAAATTGAATTTAGAAATGTATCTTTTGCTTATGTAAAAGATAACTGGATCTTAAAGAATGTCTCATTTGTTATAAACCCGATGGATACAGTAGCTTTTGTTGGTGCTACAGGTGCAGGTAAAACTACAATTCTTAGTTTACTTGTAAGAAATTATGATGTTAATGAGGGTGAAATCCTAATTGATGATATTAATATTAAGAAGATTAAGATTAGTTCGTTACGAAGATTAATAGGACAAATGTTACAAGATGTATTCCTGTTTGAAGGTACTATTAAATCTAATATTACTTTAGATGATCCAAATATTAGTGATGAAGAAGTAATTAAAGCAAGTAATTATGTTAATTTAGATAAATTTGTTAAAGAATATCCTGATGGATTTATGCATCATATTTCTGAACGTGGTCAAAATTTCTCAGCTGGTCAACGTCAACTTATTAGTTTTGCTAGAACGATAGCACATAAACCTAATATTATGATTTTGGATGAGGCAACAGCAAATATAGATACTGAAACAGAAATTTTAATTCAAGAATCTTTAAATAAGATGAAAAATATTGGTACAATGTTAATAGTAGCGCATAGATTATCTACAATTAAAAATGCGGATAAGATTATAGTTCTACATAAGGGTGAAGTTATTGAAATGGGTAACCATGAAGAATTATTAGAGAAAAAGGGATTATATTATAATTTATATAAAATTCAATTCTTAAAAGAGGAAGTATAATGAAGAAATATTTAAGTTATAGCATTATTTCTATAATCTTAATTGCATTAGTTGGACTAATATTATTTTTAGAGATTCCACGCATAGTTTATGAATTTGATGAAGAACTTAATGGTTATGCTATCGTTAGTGTTTATGGTAATAGTAGTGAATATGAAATACCAAGTTATCATAAGGATAAAAAGGTAGTTAAAGTAGCAAATAAAGCTTTCGAAAAACAAACAAGACTTAAACATATTAAGTTTGAAGAAAATTCAAATATCATATTAATTGAACAAAATGCATTTTACAAATGCACATCACTTAAAGAAATTACTATACCTAAGAGTGTAGAACGTATTAATGTTAATGCATTCTTAGGATGTAGTAGTTTAGAAAAAGTTACTTTTGATTTAGATAGTAATATCAAAGTATTAGAAGGCAGTATATTTTTTGACTGTATCAGTCTAAAAGAAGCTATATTACCTAAGGGTAATTATGAAATAGGCGATTATATCTTTCATAATACTAGTTTACAAAAACTAGTATTAAGTAAAGATGTAAAGACATATGCACATTCTTTAGAAGGTGTAAATAAAGATATTATTTTATATGTTTAGAGGTTTTAAATGGAACTTATAAGATTACAAAAAGCAATGGCGGATGCTGGTATTGACTCACGTCGTAATTGCGAGAAAATCATAGCACAAGGTCGTGTAAAAGTTAATGGTAAGGTTATTACAGAATTAGGTTTTAAAGTTAGTAATAAAGATAATATTGAAGTTGATGGTAAACTAATTACTAAAAAAGAAAAGAAATATTATATTATGAATAAACCTGATGGTTATTTACCATTTATCAATGATAATAAAAATAAACGTACAGTTAAATTATTATTAGATGAGAATACTATTAATGAAGGTGTATTTCCGTTCACTGACTATGATTGTCAAGGTGCATTAATTTTATCTAATGATGGTGAATTATTTAACTTTTTAACTAAGTCTAAAGGTATTAATAAAACATATCAAGTTAGAATAGATGGTAAACTAACGCAAGAAGATTTAGAAAAGTTAATGAAGGGTTTTACTAAAGGTAGTTTAATTTGTCCACGTATTAAACCTAATATTTTAGAAATTAATACTCAATATAAAACTACATTATTAGAATTATCTTTAAAAGAAACTAAAAATCTTACGCCTACATTAATATTTGATGCATTAGGTTATAAGATTAAAAAATTAAAAAGATTATCTATTAAGGGTGTAGAGATTGCAGGTTTAAAAGAGGGAGAATACCGTGAACTTAAGCCTCATGAAGTCAAAAAACTTTATGCTCTATAGTATTTTACTTTAGTTATAAATATGATATAATTAAATAGTTAAAGGAGTGATTTCGATGGCTAATATTCAGGTAGCAATTGATGGACCTGCAGGAAGTGGAAAATCTTCTATAAGCAAACTCATTGCTCAAAAAATAGGCTTTACACACATTGATACTGGAGCTTTATTTAGAACTATTACGCTATATGCTTTAAACAACAATATTACTTTAGATGATGAATCACAATATGGTTTCCTAAATGATATTGATATTAAGTTTGATGATAATTCAGTTTTATTAAATGGTGTTGATGTTACAAAAGATATTAGAACTGATATAGTTACTAACAATGTTTCTACTGTTAGTAAACTAAAAGTAGTTAGAGATAAGATGGTAGAAATAGAGCGTAGTGCAGCATCACATGGTTGTATACTTATGGATGGGCGTGATATTGGTAGTGTTGTTTTACCTAATGCACAAGTTAAAATCTTTTTAACGGCTTCTGCTAGTGAAAGAGCTAAACGTCGTTATAAAGAATTATTAGACAAAGGTAGAACAGATCTTAATTTAGAGGATGTTAAGAAAGATATTATTGAGAGAGATTATAAGGATAGTACAAGAGAAATTGCTCCGCTTAAACAAGCTCATGATGCAATATTATTAGATACAACTAGTTTATCAATTGATGAGGTTTGTTCAAAAATTATAGAAATAATTAATAAGAAGGTAGGGAATCGTATGATGAACGAAAACAAGGAAATTCTTTCAATGGAAGATATTAACGTTGAAAGAGAGGTTAAAGTAGGCGATATCGTTATGGGTACAGTAGTACAAGTAGATGAACGTGAAGCATACTTAGATATCAAACAACCAACAGAAGGAAAGATCTTCTTAAACCATTTTACTAATGATAAGAATATAACTTCATTCAATGGCTTAATTAAAAACGGTGATCAATTTGAAGTAGAAATTACACAAATTACTAAAAATATTAATAAGAGATGTAATGATGATCATACTGTTATCTTATGTAGCCGTAGAAATTTAATTAAGGGTGAAGAATTTAAAAAACTAGTAGAGTTATTTGAAAATCACACTAAATTTAACGTAACAGTTAATAAAGAAACTGAAAAAGGCTTCTTTGTAGATTATAATGGTTTCTCATTATTTATGCCTAAGAGCCAAGCTGTTCATGGTTTAAAACCTAAGATGGATGTTAAAGTTGTTTTATTAAGTGTAGATGAAAATAGATTAAGTGGTGTAGTTTCTAGTAAGGAAGTATTCATTGAAGAATTAGAAGCTGCTAAAGCTAGTGAATTTGAACATATCAATGAAGGTGATGTTGTTAACGCTAAAGTTGTTAAAATCTTACCTTATGCTTGCTTCTTAGAATTAGGTCACTTACAATTAAGATTAAATTTAAATGAAGTTTCTCACTTATATATTAATAAGATTGAAGATGAAATTAAATTAAATGACTATATTGATGTTAAAGTACTTTCTAAAAATAATGGTAAAGTTACTGTTTCTAGAAAAGCTTTAATTGACACTCCATTTGTACAATACAGTAATGAACATTCAATTGGTGAAACTGTAACTGGTAAAGTTGTTAATAAATTACCATTTGGTTTATTAGTAGAATTAGCACCAAATGTACGTGGTTTATTACATAGTTCAGAATACAGCTGGAATCCAAATGATAACTTCAATAATTGCGTAAACATTGATGATGAAATTGAAGTTTGTATTTGTGGAATTAATGTAGAAAAAGAAAGAATTCAATTATCACGTAAAGCTTTAATTGATAACCCTTGGGCTAGAGTTGAAGCACATGTAGGTGATGTAGTATCTTCTAAAGTTACTAGTGTTACTGATAAAGGTATGGAAGTAGAAGCTTTTGGTGTAACTGGTTATATCAGTGCTAATGAAGCAATGAATCGTAATAACAACAGTAAATTAACTGATTTATTTGCTGAAGGTGATATGGTAGAAGCTATTGTTACAGAATTAAGACCTAAAGAATGGGTTTTAAGATTATCAATTAATAAATTAGCTAGAATGAAAGAAAAAGCTCAATATGAAAAATATATGAGTGAAAATGAAGAAGAACAAGCTAATGTAACAATTGGTGATTTATTTAAAGAATATATAAAATAATATTAAGAGGTGGATTTATGTTGCCAAAAATTGCTATTGTTGGTAGACCCAATGTAGGTAAATCATCACTTTTTAATAGAATTATTGGCGAAAGATTATCCATTACAGATGATAAGCCAGGTGTCACTAGAGATCGTATATATGCTAAGGCTTCTTGGTTATCTAAAGAATTTTATGTAATTGATACAGGGGGCATCGAAATTAAGGATGCTCCTTTTTCTGTAGAAATCAAGGCACAAGTTGATGTGGCCACTAAGGAAGCTGATGTAATTATATTTGTAGTGGATTGTCGTAGTTCTGTTACTGATGATGATGAATATATCGCAAAAATGTTATATAAAACAAAAAAACCAGTTGTACTTGCAGTAAACAAGGTTGATGATCAAAAGTTTAAAGATAATATTTATGATTTCTATTCTTTAGGCTTTGGTGATCCAATTCCTGTAGCGAGTTTACATGGTATTGGTGTTGGTGACCTTTTAGATGAGGTTATTAATCACTTCCCTAAACGTGAATTAAATAATGAACCAGAAGGCATTAAATTCTGTTTAGTAGGTCGTCCTAATGTTGGTAAGAGTTCTTTAACTAATACATTATTAAATGAAAATAGAGTTATTGTTTCACCAATTGCAGGTACTACTAGAGATGCAGTTGACTCACAATTTGTCTATAACGGTGATAAGTATGTTGTTATAGATACTGCTGGTTTAAAGAAACGTGGTAAAATTTACGAAAATACTGATAAATATAGTTCAATTAGAAGTGTTGATGCTATTATTAGAAGTGATGTTGTTTTATTAGTTTTAGATGCTAGTACAGGTATTATTGATCAAGATACACATATTGGTGAATATATTGTTGAATATAATAAACCATGTATTATTGTTGTTAATAAATGGGATTTAGTAGAAAAAGATTCAAATACAATGCAAGAATTTACAGAAGAGATTCGTTCTAAATTTAAATATTTAGACTTTGCTCCAATTGTATTCTTATCAGCATTACAAAATAAGCGTGTACAAACTTTATTCCCACAAATTAAATTAGCTTGTGAGGCTTATACTAGACGTATTCAAACTTCATTATTAAATGATGTTATTACTGATGCTGTAGCTATGAACCCTACATATGATTTTAATGGTGGTAAAGCTAAATTTTATTATACAAGTCAAGTTGGAATTAACCCTCCTACTTTTGCATTCTTTGTTAATGATGAAAACTTTATACACTTCTCATATAAAAGATATTTAGAAAACCAAATTCGTAAGAATTTTGATTTCTTTGGTACACCAATTAAATTTGAATTTAGAAGAAGGGATTAATATTATGAATGTAACTATATTAGGCGGTGGTGCTTGGGGTACTACATTAGCTCAAGCATTAGCAGATAATAATCATAGTGTATTAATTAGAGATGTTAATCAAGGTTTTATAGATAAAATTAATAATGAACATGTACATCCTTTATTTGATGTTACAATTCCAAGTACTATTAGAGCTACATTTAATTTAGAAGAAGCTTTAGACTTCTCTGAAGTAATAGTATTATGCATACCTACAAAGTTTATGAGAACAGCTTTAGAAGAAGTTAATGCTTTAGGTAAGTCACATAAAGTTTTTGTTAATGTTAGTAAAGGTATTGAACCTAGTACAGGTAAGTGTGTTAGTCAAATAGTTGATCAAGTGTTAGATGATCCTATTGGTTATGTAGTATTATCTGGTCCTAGTCATGCTGAAGAAATGATATTTAGAAAATTCACTTCACTAGTTAGTGCTTCTAAAAATGAAGAGTTAGCTATTAAAGTGCAAACACTCTTTAGTAATGATCGTTATTTACGTGTTTATACATCAACTGATGTTATAGGTGTTGAAGCTGGCGGTGCAATTAAGAATGCTATAGCTGTAGTTAGTGGAATTGCTTCAGGCTTAGGGTTAGGTGAAAATGCACGTGCTGCCTTAATTACTCGTGGTATGCGTGAAGTTATGCAAATTTCTATAGCTTTAGGTGGAGAAAAAGAAACTGCTTTTGGTCTATCAGGATTAGGCGACTTAATTGTTACTGCTTCTTCATTAAATAGTAGAAATTTCCAGGCTGGACTTAAGATTGGTCAAGGCCAATCTATAGATTATATTTTAAAGAATGCTAAACAAACAGTTGAAGGTATTAGAACTATTGAAGCAGCATACTTTTTAGGACAAAAATATAATTTATATTTACCTATTATGGATACTGCCTATGAATTAGTAAGTGGTAAAATTGATGTTGACACAGCTTGTAAAAAATTGTTACAACGTGAACTAAAAAGCGAATAAATATTGATTATATAATATAAAATTGCTATAATTTTAACAACTTAATGGAGGATATTATGAATAAATTAGAATTAGTGTCTATTGTTGCTGAAAACTTAAATATGACTAAAAAGGATGTTAATACAGTTTTAGATGGTGTATTAGATGTAATCTATGATTCTCTAAAGAATGATGAAAAGGTAGTTATTTCTGGCTTTGGTACTTTTGAAGTACGTACAAGAGTTGAACGTAATGGTATTAACCCTCGTACTGGTGAAACTATTACAATTCCAGAACAAAAAAGTCCTGCCTTTAAAGCTGGCTCATTATTAAAGGAAATTGTAAAATAGGACTTTTGTCCTATTTTTTTCTTTTATGGATAAAGCGATACAATATATAAAAGAGAATAATATACTATCTTTAAAAGAATATTTAACAACCTTTAATATTAATACATTAGACAAAAATAACAATAATCTCCTTCATCACAGTATATATTATCATCGATATGAAATTACGTATTATTTGATTAGTGCAGGCATAAACCTTAATATAATGAATAATTTTGAGTTAACTCCTTTATCATTAGCTGTTAAATTAGATTTATTAAATATAGTAATTGCATTAATAGAAAATAATGCTAATCCTTATATTTATAATAAGAATTTAGAAGATTCTATTTATCTTGCTTATTTATATGGTAGAGGTAATATAATTGAGTATTTTCAAGGCCATTTTAGTTACAATTATAAGAAATGCAATAAGTTTAAAGAAAATCTACTATTTGCATTAATTAAATCACACAATTTAAATTTAGTTAAAAAATATATAAATATAGAAAATATATCATCCTGTGATCTATTTAATAATACGCTTTTAATGACTAGTGTTAGAATTGATGATTATAATATTACTAGTTATTTATTATCTATTTCTAACTATAATATTAATTTCACAAATATTAATTTAGAACAAGCTATTACACTAGCTATTAATAATAAAAATAAAAGAATCATTAAACTTTTGTTAAATAATTTAGCTTTTACATATTTTAAAAATAGAGATTATCGAGATGATATTAAAGCTTTAGATGATCTTTTATTATCATATGATAAAACAGATATATATAGGTTTAATTATCCGTTAATATTTTATTTAATAGAAGATGATTATAATATGTTTATCCATGAACTTAATTATAAGAATATATATATCAAAGATAACTATAATAAGAATGTAATAGATTATCTTTATATGTTTAAGTTTAATAATAAACATAATAAGTATTATAAAGTGCTTAGTAGTTATTTAAATAAAAGAATATAAAATAATAAATTATGTATTTTTAGTATATAAATTTTATGATTTATTATTAATTTATATCTAATTTAATATATTGGTTGGTATTTAGTTAAAAAATTGGTATAATGTAATGTGTTGATATCGTTTTGAATTTTTTGCATTTGTCAATATGAAATTGACCCCTTACCGTAGTTTGAAATTGACCCTC
>SAMEA103957793__coassemble_179_pt1 | contig 23076 bp, 22 predicted proteins | sample SAMEA103957793__metabat2_high_PE_005 | metagenome-assembled genome bin SAMEA103957793 (sample SAMEA103957793) | gut metagenome | biome: gut; material: feces | host: Canis lupus familiaris | collected 2014 | reverse complement strand
GTCGATGGTAGTACAATGTGCGAGAGTAGAACGTTGCCGGGCTGTCTCTTTTTAAAATTAGGCCTTAAAAGGTCTTTTTTTATTTTATAATTATTGAAAAACAATATATTTTGTTATATCATAAGTTTAGTTTCAGTAATAGGAGGAAAAGATGAAAGAGATATTTTTACATTCACCTAAAAAATATATTATTGCTTTTTGTTTATCCACTACTTTCTTTATAGTATATATGATTTCACAAAGTATAGCATATCCTGATAGTAATCAATGGTTAATATTATTTAACTATGTTAATGCATTTTCTATTCCAGGAATGATATTAATTTGTATTGGTGGATTATCAACAGTAAATAACTTTGGAGCATTTGATATTTTCAACTATTTATTAGTAAAACATAAGTATAATTATCGTTCATTATCAGATTTTTCTAATGACAAAGATATCTATAGAAAAAAACACAGATATGTTTGTGTTCCATATTTTACAGTTGGTTTTATATTCCTTATAATATCACTAATACTTTGGATTTTCCTTTAATTTATAATATAAATTAACACTCAATTTTTTGTATAGAGTGTTAATTTTTTTGTAATTTGAAGTTTTTTGTAAAAACATTAGTAAACGTTTTCATATATCAAAGTGAACAAAAATATTTGATTTAGAAGAATAAAGTTGTATAATTTGAATAATCTTTAGTTGTATAAACAAAAGGTTTAAACTAAAAACACATTATTTTGTGTCCCTATAATGGGGAAAAGGAGGAGACTTGCTATGAAAGGTAAAAGTATAGCATTATTATCTTTAGCAGCTTTGGGAGCAGTTTCATTAGGTTCTTGTAAAAAAGGTGATAACTGGGTTGCATTCAATACAACAGTTGACCCTACAAGTACTAATGTTGAAGTTTCTAGCTCTGCTGAATATCAAAATTTCGTATCAGCATCATACGAAGAAAGAACTCAAATTTTATCAAAGTTAGAGGATTACGCTGTTGATTCACATTTAACAGGTTTAACTCTATATCAAGACGGTGGTAAAATTAAAGTTAGTGATCATATTGAATTAGGTGTTAAAAAAGATAAAAATGGTAAATATCAATATGTAGATGGATTTGGTTTTGGTTACTATAGTGATGGTAAAATGGTAAAAGACGTTACTGGTGAATCTAATACAAAATACAAGAGATATTTCCATACATTTGAAGGTGAAGACCCTAAAATGTTAAACTATATGAATGATAAAGGTTCAGTTGTTGGTAATTACAATCCATTAGTTGCTAGTGGATATTTTGGAAATAAATTAAATGAAACTAAAGATGGATTTGTTTGGTACCCTTCTTTAGCATCTGAAAAAAATCTTATTGATGGACAAGTAAGACCTATTCCAGTTGGATTAGATAAAGAGGACGCTCCAAAATTAGACGGGCAATATTCTAAATATCGTATTTATTTAAGAAAAGGTTTAAAATATTCTATTAATTCTGATAAAGTAAAACAATCTAATGGTAGTGGCTTTAATGGTAGAGCTATTCAATTAGAAGACTATATTACACCATATAAAGCTTTATTTGACCAACGTAATGGTTTAGCTCGTGCTGGTGAAAGTTTAACTGGTGCTTCAGCAATTAAAGGTATGTTAGAATTTAGTGAGGTAACTGGTACAAAAGGCGTAACTCAAGCACAAGTTGATGCTGCATGGAATGAAGTTGGTGTTAAAACTGGTAGTGAAGGTGGAGAAGACTATATTGAAATTGAATTCGTTACTCCATGTACACCATTCTATGCAATGTATTATTCTAATTCACCTTTATATACTCCAATTCCACAAGAGTTCTTAGATATAATTGGTGGTCCAAAATATTGGGGTTCATTTACATCTGATAATAAATTAACTCCTGTTGATACTACATTATCAACTGGTCCATTTGTTGTGGAAGCATGGCAAGCAGATAAGGAATTTGTCTTTAAAAATGCTAACTTAGATGTAAAAGTTAGAGGTGGCGAAGACCAATATAATCCTAATAATATGCCTGGTATTAAGGTAGATATTTTAGCAAGTGTTACAAAAGATCCGATGGCTGCATTTAATGAATATAAAGCTGGAAAATTAACTACTTGTGGTATTCCTAAAGATAAATTATCAGAAGAAAAAGATAAAGCAGATACTCAACAAACTAAGGGTAACTCAACATTTAAGATTAATATTAACTCAGCTACAGATGAAGAATGGGAAAAATTACATGGTGAAAATGGTATTGCTTCACAAACATTAAAGTCTAATTATTATAAAACTAAACCTATTATGAGTAATGATAATTTCTTAAAAGGTTTATCATTTGCTATTGATAGAAAGACTTTTGCTGAAAATAGAGGTGCAATACCTTCAGTAGAATTCTTCTCAGATAATTATTTATCAAATCCTGAAGCTGGTATTTCTTATAATAGTACAAAAGATCATCAAGATGTTATGAAGAAACATTTTGGTGAAGATTATCAAACAACTTATGGCTTCAATAAAGCAAAAGCTAGTCAATTATTCAAAAAAGCCGCTGAAGAATTAATTGCAGCTAATAAATATAAAGCTGGCGATGTTATCGAAATTGATTTATTATGGCAAGCTGAGGCCCAAATTAATACTCATGGTGCTGAAATTGCTTCATATGTTGAATCAGCTTGGAAGGAAGCTAATACTGGATTAACTTTAAAAGTTTCAAATAAAGCAGTTGCTTTATGGTCAGATGCTTACTATAAACATATGTTAGTTGGTCAATATGATATGGCAATGGGTGGTATTTCTGGTAACCCATTAAATCCATTAAATTTCTTAGAAGTATTAAAGAGTGATAATAGCTCTGGTTTCTGTTTAAATTATGGTCAACTTACAAATGACACATCTAAGTTAATTGAACATAAGGGTAAACAATATACATTCGATGCTTTATATCAAGTTGCTGATACAGGTGCTTTCGTAACTAATGAAGGTAAATTATCAGTTGCATCTGATATCAAATTAGTTTCTAATCAATTAGTAGATAAGAAACGTGTTGTTGAATTTAATATTGCCTTAGCAAACTTAGATAACTTTAAAGCTGAATTATCTAGTATTACATTATGCTGGTATGAAGATCCAAATGTTGAAAATGGATATAGTGAAACTGTGTTAGATAGTTCTAGTTATAAGGTAGAAAATGGTAAAATAATTATCACTGTACCTGAAGATTTAGCTAATAACTATAAAGGCCAAATTTCGTTTGACTTTAAGTTAAAGTTAACTCAAAATAACGGATCTAAAGTTGTAGAATCTAATAAAGTTCATTCTATTAAGACATTCTTCTGGCAATTAGGTTAATTATTTAACTATTTAGGGTGGTGAAGTCCTAGACTTTACCACCTTTTATTATTTTACAAAAGAATTATTGATTTTTAGGTGATTTTTTTGTAAAATAATATCAATATACAAGGAGGGCAGTGTATGTTTAAATATGTATTAAAACGTATAGGTTTGGCGTTAGTAACGTCATTTATTATTCTTACACTTACATTTATTTTAATTAAATTATTACCATTCCCAATGCCTGTTGGAAATGATGATACTATAAACTCATATTTCATCAAACAGGTTTCAGAGGGTTTAGTAATTGCATCTAAATACCCAAGACCAGGATTAGGCGAACCATTATGGGTTTTCCAAAAAACTGGTACTTATTATTATGAAGTTCCTGTTATGCAACAATATTTTAGATGGCTTTCTAATATTGTTACTCAATGGAATTGGGGTACATCTACAGCTATTAAAACAAACGTAGGCGCAATTCAAATTATTGCTGAAAAGATTCCTTATTCAATTAAGATTAATATTTTATCAGTACTTCTTTCAGTACCATTAGGTATTGCATTAGGTATTTGGGCAGCTTTAAAGAAAAATAAGCCTACAGATCATGTAATTTCTACAGGTGTTATGATATTTATTTCAATTCCAAGCTTCGTATTAATTACATTATTTATATTTATATTTGGTTATACATTAGGATGGTTACCAACACAATGGCCTGCTAACTCAGCACCACTAGGACAAAGAGTTTTAGGTTATTTAATACCAGTACTATGTTTATCATTTGGTTCTATTGCTGGTTATGCTCGTTTTACTCGTGCAGAACTTTGTGAAGTTATGTCAAGTGAGTATTTATTATTAGCTAGAACTAAAGGTTTAACAAAATCTCAAGCTATTATGAGACATGCCTTACGTAACGCAATGGTTCCAATTGTTCCTTCAATATTAGCTGAATTTATTTCTATTTTAGGTGGTTCAATGATATTAGAATCATTATATGGTATTCCAGGTATTGGTTCTTTATTCGTTGAAGCTATGACTAAGAATGATTATAATGTTTTATTAGTTGATATGGCTGTGTTTACTACTATTTCATTATTCGCAGGTGTAATTTTAGATATTTCATATGGATTTATTGATCCAAGAATTAGAATGGGGGCGAAGAAATAATGAAAAATAAAATTTATGATGCTTTTGGTAATGAGTTTACTTCAAATGCAGATGATTTTAAATTAGTTCAAATTGATCAAAAAATTCATGATCAAAAGTTTGATACAAAACCAACAACCTTCGCTAAAGATGCATTTAAGCGTTTCTGTAAAAATAGAGCATCAGTAGTTGGTGCAATTATAATTGGAATTATTATGTTATGTTCTATTTTTGTTCCAATGTTTTTAAAATATGATACTAAAAATGCATTACCATATGAGACTTTATTAAGACCTAAATTATTTGAATCAGGAACAGGATTTTGGGATGGTACAGAAAGAATAACGAAACAACCTTTCTATACTGCAGAGTTTCCTGTAAACCCTAATTCTTTTAGTCCAAATTGTGTTTCTAATGTAAATGTTTACGTAGAAGATGGAGTAAAATATGTTGACTTCACTTATGATAAATATGAACACTTATATGGTGAGAAAGAACTAGTTGTTACTGACGCTAAATTAAGAGAATATGTTAATAATGGTTGGATTGAATATGATTTCCAAAACGAAGATTCTTTTAAAGTTTTAGATAAAGAAAAAGCACCAGTTATTTCTATTAAAGAAGATAGAGATGGTGATGTTGTTGCACAAGTAATGCAATATAAATATTTTGGATATAGTTCAATGCCTAAACATTTATTTGGTACAGATGAATTAGGTCACGATTTATTTAAAAAGGCATTCTTAGGTTTAAGAAAATCATTTATCTTTGCAATTTGTATTGCTACAATTTGTTTTGCATTTGGTCTTATTTGGGGTGCTATTTCAGGTTACTTTGGTGGTAATGTAGACTTAGCTCTGGAAAGATTTAAAGATATATTAGCTGGCGTACCTTTAGTTGTAGTTGTTACACTGTTTAGATTACACTTAGGTGATAAACTTTGGGTATTTGCCTTATCTCTATGTATAACTGGTTGGATGGGTGTAGCAGCAAGAACTCGTACTCAGTTCTATAGATTTAAGGGTCGTGAGTATGTATTAGCTTCTAGAACTTTAGGTGCTAAAGATTCACGTTTAATTTTCCGTCACATTTTACCTAATGCGATGGGTACTATTGTTACTTCAAGTGTATTAATGATTCCTCAATTAATTTTCACTGAGGCTTCATTATCATATTTAGGTTTAGGTTTAGGTGGTTCTGACTCATTTGGTACTATCCTTTCTGATAACCAAAAATTCTTACAAACATATCCAATGTTAATTTTATTCCCTGCAATCATCATTTCATTACTAATGATTTCATTCAATTTATTTGGTAATGGTCTACGTGATGCATTAAATCCATCATTGAAAGGAAGTGAATAAAATGGCTGAAAAGATTTTAGATGTAAAAGATTTAACCATTTCATTCAAAACTGACAATGGTTTAGTACAAGCAGTTCGTGGTGTTTCATTCGACTTAGAAAAGGGTGAGACTTTATGTATCGTTGGTGAGTCTGGTTCAGGTAAATCTGTTACTTCAAAGGCTATTATGGGTATTTTAGCTAATAATGCTATTGTTGAAAATGGCTCAATTATGTATGAAGGCGAAAACTTATTGGAGGTATCTGAAGAAGAATTCCATAAGATTCGTGGTCATAAAATTGGTATGATTTTCCAAGATCCATTATCAAGTTTAAACCCTATTGTTCGAATAGGTAAACAAATTACTGAAGCAACTTTAATTAACTCTAATATTTTAAAAAGAAAATATAACGAATTAATTTCTAAAGAATTAACTGCTTATAAAAATAATATTGCTAAAAAGAATATTGCTATTAATAAGATTAATAATACATTAGAAGATAAAAAAGTAGAAGTTAAAAAAATATTAAAAGATAAAACTGCTACTGTTGAGCAAAAAGAAGCTGCTAAAGCTGATTTAGCAAATGCAAAAGTTAAAGCTAAAGAAGAAACAGCAAAAGTTTTAGCAATCTTTAAGGAAAATAATCCAAAATTAAAGAAAGCTTTAGATGAGAAAAAAGTATTAGCAAAGGCTGAAGTAAAAGAGTTTTCTACTAAAGTTAAAGCTGAATATTTAGAAAAAGTTAATCCTTTAAAGGAAGATTTAAAGAAATTAAAAGCTGAAAAAGCTTCAAAAGTACAAATCGAAGAATTAAAAAATAAGATTGAATTAGAAAAAGAAGCTTATTTAGCTAAAGTTAAAATTACTAGAAAAGCTGCTAAAGCTAGGGCTTTAGAAATTATGAAAGAAGTAGGTATTCCTCTTCCAGAAAAAAGATTTAAACAATACCCATTTGAATTCTCAGGTGGTATGAGACAACGTATTGTTATCGCTATTGCTTTAACAGCAACTCCTGAAATTTTAATTTGTGATGAGCCTACTACAGCTTTAGACGTTACAATTCAAGCTCAAATTCTTGAGTTAATTAAGAGAATTCAAGCAGAACGTAATATTGCATGTATTTTCATTACACATGACTTAGGTGTAGTTGCTAACATGGCTGATAGAGTAGCAGTTATGTATGCAGGTAAAATTGTTGAATATGGTAAAGTAGATGAAATCTTCTATGAACCTAAACATCCATATACTTGGGCACTATTATCTTCTATTCCAGATGTTGACTCAAAAGAAAGATTAGAAGCTATTCCAGGTACTCCACCTAACATGATTTACCCTCCAAAGGGTGATGCATTTGCTCTTCGTAGTAAATATGCAATGAATATTGATTTTGAACATCAACCACCATATTTTAAAGTTTCTGATAGTCATTATGCTGCAACTTGGTTATTACATCCAAGTGCACCAAAAGTTAAGATGCCTAAGATTGTAGTTCAAAGAATTTACAATGCTTTAAAAGATGATGATAGTGATAATTCAAAACGAATTTTAAAAGATTTAGAATATCAATTTGAAGGAGGTAATGCTAATGAGTAATAAAAGTAAAGATGGCGATTTCAATTTAGATGAAGAATTATTAAGCCAAATTGCTGCTAACGATGAAGCAAAACCTCTTTCAGATGAACATGAAGATGAAAAAAGATTAGAAGAACAATTTAATGAATATGTTGAAGAAGAGTCAGATGAAAAAAAATATAAAATTCATTCTCGTTTAAAGAGAAGACCTGAATTAATTAATTCTGATATTATTTTATCTGTAAGAAACTTAAAACAATTTTTCTTCTTTGGTAGTGGTTTAAACAGAACAAAGCTTAAAGCAGTATCTAATATTTCATTTGATGTTCATAAAGGTGAATGTTTTGGTATAGTAGGTGAATCAGGTTGTGGTAAAACAACTACTGGTCGTTCTATCATAAAACTTTATGACATTACTTCAGGTTCAGTATATTATAAAGGTTATCGTATTTCAGCTGGTTCTCGTTGGAATAGAAAAGAAATTAAATATACTAAGATTAGATTAAAAGCTAAAGAAAAAGAAATCAAAGAAAAATTAAAATCCTTAGCTCCTGGAACTAAAGAATATAAAGATTTAGAAAATGAATTACATAAAGCTAGAGAAATCTCTAATAGTATCATTAATGAACAAAAGCAAAAAATCCAACAAATTAACTTTGATAATAAACATTGTCCACGTAAGTTAGTTAATGAAATTCAAATGATCTTCCAAGATCCAATTGATTCATTAGATCCACGTATGACAGTTGAGGATATTATTCAAGAAGGTTTAAAGATTCAAGGTTTTACTAATAAAGAAGAGAATCATGAAATCGTTGTTAAAATGTTAGAGAAAGTTGGTTTAGTTGCCGATCATGCTTCAAGATACCCTCATGAGTTCTCTGGTGGTCAACGTCAACGTATTGGTATCGCTCGTGCATTAGTTATGAATCCACAATTATTAATTTGTGATGAACCAATTTCTGCACTAGATGTTTCTATTCGTGCACAAATTATTAACTTATTAAATGAGTTAAAAGAAGAATTAGGTTTAACTTTAATCTTTATTGCTCATGACTTATCTGTAGTTAAATATTTCTGTGATAGAATTGCTGTTATGTATTTTGGTAAAATTGTTGAGTTAGCTCCATCTGATGAGTTATTCAAAAATCCATTACATCCATATACTAAGTCATTACTATCAGCCATTCCAAAACCTAATCCATTAACTGAAAAGGTTCGTGAAAGAATTATTTATGATCCATCAAAAGCTCATGATTATTCTGTAAATAAACCTGAATTAAAAGAAATTAAACCTGGTCATTTCATTTATTGTAATGATACAGAATATGCTGAATATTTAAAAGTATTAAAAGATTAATTTTATTATATAGAAAAAGGACTATCCAGCAAGGATAGTCCTTTTTCTATGATCTTCCTAGACCAATCTTTTTATAAACTTTTTGTAGTTTTCTCGAAGCAAGGTAATATGCATGATCTCTTCCGACGTTTAGAATATTATCTAGTGTGCCAGATTCGATATAATATCTATATTTTTCTTGGATATCTTCAAGTAATTTGCTTACAATATCTGCTAAATCAGTTTTAAATACTCCATAATTTTGACCCTCATATTGTTTTTCTAAATCTTCAATAGTTTTACCGGTTAACGAACTATAAATTGTTAATAGGTTAGAAATGCCAGGTTTATTATCAGGATCATATTTAATTAAAGTATCACTATCAGTAACTGCTGATTTGATTTTCTTTTTAGCTACGTTTATATCATCAAGTAATGAAATATAAGCTTTTGGATTTTCATCTGATTTGCTCATTTTCTTTATTGGATCCACTAATGACATAATTCTAGCACCAACTTTTGAGATATATGGCTCTGGAACCTTAAATGTTTCTCCATAACGATTGTTAAATCTAATAGCTAAATCACGTGTGATTTCTAGATGTTGTTTTTGATCTTCACCAACTGGTACAAAATCAACATCATATAATAATATGTCGGCCGCCATTAAAGGTGGATATGTTAATAGACCAGTTGACACGCCTTGTACTTGACGTTGCTTTTTATCTTTAAATTGTGTCATTCTTTCTAATTCACCAATACTAGAATTACATTCCATTACCCATCCTAGTTGATTATGGCAAGGAACTTCTGATTGAATGAACATTTTAATTCTATTAGGATTTAATCCACATGCTAAATATAAAGCAGCTAAGTTTTTAATGTTTTTCTTTAGTGCTTGTCTTTCTTGTGGAACTGTAATAGCATGTAAGTCTGCTATAAAAACTATAATTTCTAAATCTTCTTGCTCTTGTAATTTTACAAGGTTTCTAATAGAACCAATGTAATTACCAAGAGTGATATTTCCTGATGGTTGAATACCAGTAATTAATCTCTTCATATTTACCCCCTAAAATTAAAAATCCTTTACTTAAATGTAAAGGACGTATTATCGTGGTGCCACCTTAGTTCTGAAAAATCAGCGCTTTAACTAAAAAATCTAGTAATTTATCTCCAGATACCCAATTTCATTATAATTATTGTAGATATTTCACCATACTATCTATCTCTATGTGTCCAAATTATAATTACTTATTACCTTTCATCGATAACAAAATTATACGAAAATTTTCTAAAAATATCAAGGGGGTATATAAAATTGAACTATAAAATGGTATAATAACAGTAAGGATTGGTGATTATTATGGTAACTGTTTATACATCTAATAGTTGCGCATCATGTCGTAAGGCTATTAAATGGTTAGAAGAAAATCATATTGAGTATAAAGAGATAAATTTTTTTACATCAAAGTTATCTAAAGATGACATAGTTTACATGTTAAAAAATTCTGATAATGGCTTTGAAGATATAATTTCTACTAGAAGTAAGATTTTTTCTGAACTTGACTTAGATATTGATGAATTAAAGTTTAATGATTTGGTTGATTTAATTTTAAAACATCCTAGCATCTTAAAACGTCCTATTATTGTGAATGATGTTAATTTACAAGTTGGGTATAATGATGATGACATTCGCGTATTTATACCTAAAGAAGTTAGAGCTAAGTGGGTATGTGAAAATTGTAAGACATGTAACTTTAACAAAGATTTAAATGTTGCATTAACTAGAATAAAAGATAAGCAAAATAATAAAATATAAAAACATAGCCGAAGCTATGTTTTTTTATTTAACTGAGTCATATGCTCTTTCACTTTTACGTTTACAATTTTTAAGTTTGATATTTCTATCTTTTAAAAATTCGATGAAATCATTTGTCCCTTGTTCAATATTATCAACTTCGTATTCGATTTCATAATCTACATTGCCATAATATTCATTACGATCAAAGAATAACGTTCCATCTTTATAAGCAGTTTTGCAACGATATGTTGTTAAACTACATATACAATCAACGTGATGATCAATATCAATAATTTGAGCATCTAAACCATTCTCTAACATATTTTTTGCTTGTTGTTCATTTAAGAAGATGTGCGTTTCTAATGCCTCATTTTTATTTAAACCACGTTCTTTTTTTGTAAGTTTGAATGAATTAGTTTTTTCTCTAATTCTTAGTACTGTATGGATACTCATTAAGTCATGATTAGGAGTATCAAAATAATAGTTAGTTTGTTTATAAATATTGTTTTCTAGATTAAATTCAGCAATCAGTTTATTATATTGCTCCTCATTAATCATTGTTTTAAATTCTTGTTCTAAGTTAGTATGCATACAATCACCCCAAAAAATTAATATGTATGTATATCATATGATATTTTAAGCATTTTGTCTATAGTTTTATTTAATTATTGTTAATAAATTGTTATAATTCATATGTATTAGTTAAAAAATGGAGGTGATAATTATGAAATTTAGAGTAATTGCTAAATCAGATCAGTTTAGTAAGCGTATAAAATCTAAATTAATTAAAGGCCTAAACCTAGAATATAGTAATGAAAATCCGGATTATGTTTTTGCAGTAGGTGGAGATGGTACATTTTTAAAAGCGTGTCATATGTATCCTAATGCAATTTTATTTGGAATTCATACTGGACATTTAGGTTTTTATTCAAATTTTTCAATCAATGATTTAGATGCATTAATTAAAGCTGTAAATGAAAATAATTTTAATATAAGTACATTACCAATAATTAAATGTAGAGTTGATTCACTAAATAAAACAGAATATTTTGGCCTAAATGAAGTCACAGTAATGAGTACACATCGTACACTTATATTTGATATATATATAGATAATATATTTTTCGAGGAATTTAGAGGAACTGGTTTATGTATTTCTACACCATATGGTAGTACTGCATATAATAGGTCTTTAGGTGGAGCAATCGTTGATCATAGTATTCCATCTTTACAAATAACAGAAATAGCTGGAATTGAGTCTAACCAATTTAGATCTATTGGTTCACCATTAATATTAAGCGAAAAACACAAGATTAAATTAGTCACAAAAAGCTTATACAAAAACATTTATGTAAATAGTGATAATTTAAGTGAAGAACACTCATTACTTAAAGAAATTGAATTTAAACTTGACGTAAATGGCGTCAAAGTTGCTTCTTTAAAAGATACTATTTTCATAGAACGAATTAAAAAATCTTTTTTAAGAAGGCAAAGATAGTTAAGCGTTTTCATTAAAAAAATATATTCAATAAGTTTTAAATACTTGAAAACTAGATATATTTGTATTAAAATATTTATGTAAAAAAACACTTTTAGGAGGAAATTCAAATATGGCAAATGCTGTAAAAGTTGCGATCAACGGTTTTGGTCGTATTGGACGTTTAGCGTTCAGACAAATGTTCGGAGCTGAAGGTTATGAAATCGTAGCTATTAACGATTTAACTAACCCTGCAATGTTAGCTCACTTATTAAAATATGACTCTGCACAAGGAAGATATGCTTTAGCTGATACTGTAGTAGCTAAAGAAAGCTCAATCGTAGTAGATGGTAAAGAAATCCAAATCTACGCTGAAAAAGATGCTGCTAACTTACCTTGGGGTGAATTAGATGTAGACGTAGTATTAGAATGTACTGGTTTCTATACTTCAAAAGAAAAAGCTTCTGCTCACTTAACTGCAGGTGCTAAGAAAGTTGTTATCTCAGCTCCAGCTGGTAAAGATTTACCTACTGTAGTATTCGGTGTTAACGAAAACGTATTAACAGCTGAAGACAAAGTAATCTCTGCTGCTTCTTGTACAACTAACTGTTTAGCTCCTATGGCTAACGCATTAAACAAATTCGCTCCAATCCAAAGCGGTATCATGACTACTGTTCATGCTTACACTGGTGACCAAATGGTATTAGATGGTCCACACCGTAAAGGCGATTTACGTCGTGCACGTGCTGCTGCATGCAACATCGTTCCTAACTCAACTGGTGCTGCTAAAGCAATCGGTTTAGTTATCCCTGAATTAAATGGTAAATTAATCGGTTCAGCTCAACGTGTTCCTGTTTGTACAGGTTCTACAACTATCTTAGTTGCAGTAGTTGAATCTAAAGAAGAAGTAACTGTTGATGCAATCAATGCTGCTATGAAAGCTGCTGCTAACCCATCATTCGGTTATACTGAAGAACCATTAGTATCTTCAGACATCATCGGTATCACTTATGGTTCATTATTCGATGCTACTCAAACTATGGTTGCTAAGATTGATGATACTCATTACCAAGTTCAAGTTGTTTCTTGGTATGATAACGAAAATTCATATACAAGCCAAATGGTTCGTACAATCAAATATTTCGCACACGTTGAATAATTTGATTTAAATAATCCTCTGTCTTAGGACAGGGGATTTTCTTTGTTTTAGGGTTATAACTATTGCAAAAAAGTGTAAACTTTGTTATAATATTAAAGGCACAAAACACATGCTATTGGAGTGGGCCGTCGTGTGCAGTTATTGATGGAGGCGCACGTTGAAGATAGCAGAGGAAAAAACAAAAATAAAATGGAGGAAAAAAACATGAGTGAATCAGTTGTTTCAATGAAACAATTATTAGAGTGTGGCGTACATTTCGGTCATGCTACTAGAAGATGGAACCCTAAAATGCAAAAGTACATCTTCACATCAAGAAATGGTATTTATATCATTGACTTACAAAAAACTGCCAACCAAATCGAAAAAGCATATGCTGCTTTATTAGAAATCGCTAAAAATGGTGGTAAATTATTATTCGTAGGTACTAAGAAACAAGCTCAAGAAGCTGTTAAGGAAGAATCTGAACGTTGTGGTATGTACTATGTTAACCAAAGATGGTTAGGTGGTACTTTAACTAACTTCAAGACAATCCGTCGTCGTATCGCTAGATTACAATCTTTATACAAAATGGAAGAAGATGGTACATTCGATGCACTTCCTAAAAAAGAAGTAATCCAATTAAAGAAAGAAAGAGAAAAGTTAGAAAAGAACTTAGGTGGTATTAAAGAAATGAAGAGCATCCCTGATGCATTATTCATTGTTGATCCACGTAAAGAATATAATGCAATTTTAGAAGCACGTAAATTAAATATCCCAGTATTCGGTATCGTTGATACTAACTGTGATCCTGAATTAGTAGATTATGTAATTCCTGCTAATGATGATGCAATTCGTGCTGTAAAATTAATCGCAGGTGTTATGGCTAACGCTGTTATCGAAGGTAATGGTGGTACAGTAGAAAAATTCAATTCTGATGAAGTTAACTTAAATGAAGAAATTTCTAAAGATGAAGAAAAGAAACCTGCTAGACCTAGAAGAAATAACCGTCAACCTAAAGAAAACAAGGGGGAATAATCCATGGAAGTTACTGCAAAAATGGTAAAAGAACTTCGTGATAAGACTCAAGCTGGTATTATGGACTGTAAAAAAGCTTTAGTTGAAAACGATGGTGATATGGAAAAAGCAATTACTTGGTTACGTGAACGTGGTATCGCTAAAGCTGGTAAGAAAGCTGATAGAGTTGCTGCTGAAGGTTTATGTAGCTATGCAATCAATGGTAATAACGCTGTATTATTCGAATTAAATAGTGAAACTGACTTCGTTGCTAAAAACGAAAAATTCACTAACTTAGTAGAATTCGTTGGTAATGCAATCGTTAATTCTAATGCAAACAATACTGAAGAAGCATTAGCAATCATCATTGATGGTAAAGATTTAAATACTCATATTTTAGAGGCTGCTGGTGTAATCGGTGAAAAATTATCTTTACGTCGTGTTACACGTTTAGCTAAAGCTGATGATGAAGTATTTGGTTCATACAAACATATGGGTGGTTCTATTGCTGCTGTTGTAGTATTAGCAAATGCTGATGAAGAAATGGCTAAAGATATTGCAATGCATATTGCTGCTATTAGCCCAAGATTCATTTCTAAAGATGATATTCCTGCTGAAGACATCGCTAAAGAAAGAGAAATCATTTTACATCAAGCTTTAAATGAAAATAGAGAATCAGCTAAACCAAAACCTGAAAAGATTATTGAAGAAAAGATCGTTCCAGGACGTTTAGAAAAAGGTTTAAAAGAAATTTGTTTATTATCTCAACCATTTGTTAAGAACCCAGATCAAACAGTTGAAGCTCACTTAGGTAAAGCTTCTGTTAAGAACTTCGTTCGTTTAAAAGTTGGTGAAGGTATCGAAAAACAAGTAGTTGATTTTGCTGCTGAAGTTGCTGCACAAGCTGGTTTAAACAAGTAAGAACTTAGAGGGGCAAATATTTTGCCCTTCTTTTTTTAAAAATTATCGGAGGATTTTTATGTATAAACGTGTTTTATTAAAGATGAGTGGTGAAGCTCTTAAGGGTGATACTCCTTTTGGTATTGATGGAGTTACAGTAAAAGACATTGCTAAACAAGTAAAAGATGCTTATGAATTAGGTGTTGAAATTGGTATTGTTTGTGGTGGTGGAAACATTTGGCGTGGTAAAACTGCTGCTGAAATTGGTATGGATCGTGCTCAAGCAGATTATATGGGTATGTTAGCAACTGTAATGAATGGTTTAGCATTACAAGATGCTTTAGAACAAATCGGTGTACCTACTCGTGTTATGAGTGCTTTAGATATTAACTCTGTAGCTGAACCTTATATTAGAAGAAGAGCTATTAGACACTTAGAAAAAGGTCGTGTGTGTATTTTTGCCGGTGGTTTAGGCTCACCATATTTCTCTACTGATACAGCATGCGTTTTAAGAGCTGCTGAAATTGGTGCTGATGTAATATTAATGGCTAAAAATAAAACTGAGGGTGTTTATGACTCTGATCCACGTAAAAATCCTGATGCTAAATTATTTAATGAATTAACATTCAGTGAAATTCTTGCTAAAGACTTACAAGTAATGGATTCTACTGCAGCATCTTTATGTAAAGATAATAATTTAGAATTAATAGTATTTAATATGAATACTGATGGTAACATTAAAAAGGCTGTTTCAGGCGAGACTATCGGTACTCACGTTTATAACAAAAAATAGAAAGGAGATTAATGATTATGCCAGATATGATTTTATTAGAAGCGGAAGAAAAAATGGATAAATCAATTGAAAGTTATAATAGAGAATTACAAACTATTAGAACTGGTAGAGCTAATCCAACATTATTAGATTCAATTGAAATTGACTATTATGGTCAAATGACTCCAATTCGTCAAGTTGGTCAAATTACTGTTCCTGAAGCATCACAATTATATATTAAGCCTTATGATAAGAGTGTATTAAAGACAATTGAAACTGCAATTTTACAATCTAATTTAGGTTTAACACCTCAAAATGATGGTACAGGTATTCGTTTAATTATTCCTAAGATGACTGAAGAACGCCGTCGTGAATTAGTTAAACAAGTTGGTAAATTAGAAGAACAAGCTAAAGTTAACATTAGAAACATTAGACGTGATGCGAATGATCACTTAAAGAAACTAGAATTAACTGAAGATGATGAAAAGGGCTATTTAGAAGATGTTCAAACTCTAACAGATAAAAAGATAAAAGAAATTGAAGTTTGTACAGCTAAGAAATCTGAAGAGTTAATGCATATTTAATTAATTAATGGAATTAAATGAATAATTTAATTCCATTTTCAATATTAATATCTAAATCTTTATTTTTTATATCATAAATGTGTTATAATGAATAAGAGAAAGGATGTGTACTGGGCTTATATGGTTATACAATTTTTCAAGAATTATTTTGAACTTATAGTTAACTTTAAAGATGCCTATAACTATGAAACGTTAACTACATTTTATAGTGAAGATGTAGATCAATGCTTATCTAAATACAATTATATTATAGGTGACTTAAGTGATGGTCAGTTAAGACTAAAAGGTTTTAATAGTGATAAACAAAACCTAGATAAAACTATTAATAAATATTTAACAAACTCATGTACCTTTGAATGTCCTTACTATGTTTTACATAAAATATCAAGTGATGAATACAAGAAAAGGTTCAATGAAAATGTCCCAGTTAACACGGGACCTGAAATTAATCATTTAACAATTGAAAAAGAAAATTTTGATAAAGATTCTTTAATTTTAGAACGTTCTGAAGATTATAATCCTCAAATTATAATTGATATCAATCGTATTAATTCTATAAAAATTGGTAAGTTACCCGATGATGTTCAATTAACTAAAGTTGATAATGAGGAGAAGACAGTAACAACTATTACTGCAAGTGAAGGCTTTGTACCTGTAAAGAAACAAAGACCTTACAATAATAAATCTAAGAAGAACAATTATCATAAAAGTAAGTAAGGAGTAATATATGAGAGAACAAAGTGTAATTGAAAATGATATAATTAAAAATTTAAATCACATTAGGCCTTACTTGAGAAGTGAAGGTGGAGACTTAGAGTTTATTTCTTATCATGATGGTGTGGTAGAGGTAAGAATGCTAGGTGCTTGTGTTGATTGTGGTTCTTTAGATTTCACATTAAAAGATGGTATTGAAGCTTTATTAGTAGAAAATGTACCAGAAGTAATAGAAGTAGTTAATTTGTCGCAAAGTAATGATGATGATCTATTCTAATGTGTTAAAAGAATTAGTAAACATGAGAACGTTCCAAGTTATAGTGATTTCTTTAATATCAATGTCTCTTTGTCAATTGCTTAAATTTATTGTCTTTTCGATAAAAGAAAAGAAATTTATGTTTAAGACTTTAATTACAACAGGAGGCTTTCCTTCAAGTCATACATCTTGTGTTACTAGCTTAGTAATATCTATTGGATTATTCCAATTTCATGACTCTGGGGAATTGACTTATTCATTTGCGATTGCTTTAGTTTTTGCTACTATCGTTATACATGATGCGATGGGAGTAAGGTTAGAAGCATCAAAACATGCTAAAATCTTAAATAATTTAGTTTCTAATGAGGATATGGAAACTAAACAAAAATTAGGTTTTGGTAAAAAAGGTCATTTAAAAGAACTCTTAGGTCATAAAGGTTTTGAAGTTTTAGGTGGCTTTTTATTAGGGGTATTGGTTGCTATAGTAGGTTATTTAATAGCAATAATATAAATATTTGGAGGATAGTATGAGTGTATTAAAATTAGATGTAAGCTTAGCTAAAGGTTTCTTCACAGAACAAGAATATAAAGATATGGAAAAAGAAGTTCTAGCATCTTTAGAAACATTAACTTCTCGTGAAGGATTAGGTAATGATTTCCTAGGTTGGTTAGATTTACCAATGACTTATGATCATCGTGAAGTTTGTCGTATTAAACAAGCCGCTGGTCGTATTCAAGAAAATTCAGATGTATTATTAGCAGTAGGTATTGGTGGTTCATACTTAGGTGCTAGAAGTGCTATCGAAATGTTAAAGCCTTATTTCGGTAATAAAGGTTGTGAAGTAATTTTCGTTGGTAATCAAATGAGTGGTACTTATTTAAACGAGTTATTAGATTATATTAAAGATAAAGATTACTCAATCAATGTAATTTCTAAATCAGGTACTACAACTGAACCTGCAATCGCATTTAGAATATTACAACAAGCTTTAGTTGAAAAGTATGGTAAAGAAGAAGCAAAACACCGTATTTATGCTACAACAGATAAAGCTAGAGGTGCATTAAAGACTTTAGCAACTTCTGAAGGTTATGAAACTTTTATTGTACCTGATGATATCGGTGGTCGTTTCAGTGTATTAACACCAGTAGGTTTATTACCTATTGCATGTGCTGGTATTGATATCGATCAAATGTTAGTTGGTGCAAAACAAGCATTCTTAGATTTATCTAGCAATAAATCATTAGAAACAAATGATGCTTTAAAATATGCTTTAGTTAGAAATTTATTATATAGAAAAGGTTATGCTATTGAATTATTAGTTAACTATGAACCTAGATTAAATTATTTTGCTGAATGGTGGAAACAATTATATGGTGAATCAGAAGGTAAGGATCATAAAGGTATTTATGTTGCGTCAGCTTCATTCTCTACAGATCTTCATTCATTAGGTCAAATGATTCAAGATGGTGAACGTAATTTATTTGAAACTGTATTAGCAGTAAAAGAATGTCCAAGAGATATTACAATTACAGCTAATGATGATAATTTAGATGGTTTAAACTTCTTAGCAGGTAAAACTTTAAATGAAGTTAACAATACAGCTATGGAGGCAACTATGATTGCTCACGTTGATGGTGGAGTACCTAACATGAAATTAGAAATTAATGAATTAAGTAGCTACACATATGGATACTTAGTTTACTTCTTTGAATTTGCATGTGGTGTTAGTGCTTATACATTAGGTGTTAATCCATTTAACCAACCAGGTGTTGAAGCTTACAAGAAGAATATGTTCGCTTTATTAGGTAAACCTGGATACGAAGAATTAAGAGCTGAATTATTAAAGAAAATTAACAAATAGTTAAATAATTTATGAAATAAGGAATAAATTTGTTTAGACAACTACTAACATATTTATTCCTTTTTATATTTGTTTATGTAGCTTAAAAATACACTTAAAATCACTTAATCCTTAACTTTTTTTCTTTTAATTTTTACTGTACAATATGTAATAATTTTCATGAGTTTTTCGCTTGTTTTTTGTTAATATTAGTGATAATCTATATACATAAAGGGGCGAAAATATGACAAACGTAGAAGAAATTGTTATTATAAAAAAAGATGGTACACATCAAAAATTTAATGCTGATAAAATTAAAAAAGCAGTTATGAAATCTGCAAGTAGAGTAATGGTAAATTTTTCAGAAGAAGATTTAGATTTAATTGTTAATAAGGTATTAAATACTATTTTAGAGAGTAATATGAATGAAATTCATATAGCTAAAATGCATAATATAGTAGAGGCAGCATTAGAGGAGACATTCCCTCAAGTAGCTAAGAGTTATCGAGATTATAGAAATTATAAGCAAGACTTTGTACATATGTTAGATGAAGTTTATAGCAAGAGCCAATCAATTATGTATATTGGAGATAAAGAAAACAGTAACACTGATAGTGCACTTGTTTCAACAAAGAGAAGCTTAATATATAATCAGTTAAACAAGGAACTATACAAAAAGTTCTTTTTAAATGTAGAAGAATTACAAGCTATTAATGATGGCTATATTTATATTCATGATATGTCAGCTAGACGTGATACTATGAACTGTTGTCTATTTGATATTGAAAATGTATTAAAGGGTGGCTTTGAAATGGGAAACCTTTGGTATAATGAACCCAAAACATTAGATGTAGCCTTTGATGTTATTGGTGATATTGTATTATCTACAGCTGCTCAACAATATGGTGGTTTCACTGTTCCTGAGATTGACAAAATTTTAGATCCATATGCTGAAAAGTCATATCAAAAATATTACACAAAGTATGTTGGATTAGGTTTATCTAAAACTAAGGCAGAATCTCAAGCTTTAGAAGATGTTAGAAACGATTTCCGTCAAGGATGGCAAGGTTTAGAATATAAGTTTAATACTATTGGATCATCTCGTGGTGATTATCCTTTTATTACTATAACTTTAGGTCTAGGTACTACAAAGTTTGCACAAATGGCAAGCATAGAATGCTTTAAAGTTAGAAGAAAAGGTCAAGGTAAAGCTGGTAGAAAACGTCCTGTATTATTCCCTAAGATTGTATTCTTATATGATGAAGAACTTCATGGTGATAATAAGATTAATTCAGAAGTATTTAATGAAGGAGTTTTATGTTCATCAAAAACAATGTATCCAGATTGGTTAAGTTTAACAGGTGAGGGCTATGTTGCTGATATGTATAAGAAATATAAACGTGTTGTTAGCCCTATGGGTTGTCGTGCGTTCTTATCACCATGGTATGAAAAGGGTGGCGAAAAACCTTTAGATGATGATGATAAGCCTGTATTTGTTGGTAGATTTAATCTAGGTGCTATAAGCTTACATTTACCAATGATTTTAGCTAAAGCACGAAAAGAAAGTAAAGATTTCTATGAAGTATTAGATTATTATTTAGATCTAATCCGTCAATTACATATTAGAACTTATAACTATATTGGTGAAATGAAGGCTTCTACTAATCCACTAGGATATTGTCAAGGTGGTTTTTATGGTGGACATTTACAACCTAATGATAAAATTAAATCAATTTTAAAACCTATGACTGCTTCTTTTGGCTATACTGCATTAAATGAATTGCAAGAATTATATAATGGTAAGTCATTAGTTGAAGATGGTCAATTTGCTTTAGAAGTATTAGAATATATTAATAAAAAGATTATAGAATACAAAGAAGAAGATCATATTTTATATGCTATGTATGGCACACCAGCTGAAAGTTTATGTGGTTTACAAGTTAAACAATTTAAACAAAAATATGGTATTGTAGAAGGTGTAAGTGATAGACCTTATGTATCTAATTCATTCCATTGTCATGTAACTGAGGAAATTACTCCAATTGAAAAACAAGATTTAGAAAAGAGATTTTGGGATTTATCTAATGGTGGTAAAATCCAATATGTTAAATATCCAATAGATTATAATATTGGTGCTATTAAGACTTTAATAAGAAGAGCAATGAAGTTAGGTTTCTATGAAGGTGTCAATCTATCATTAGCTTATTGTGAAGATTGTGGTCATCAAGAATTAAATATGGATGTTTGTCCTGTTTGTGGTTCAACAAACTTAACTAAGATAGAAAGAATGAATGGTTATCTTTCTTATTCACGTGTTGCAGGTGATACACGTTTAAACGAAGCTAAAATGGCTGAGATAAAAGAAAGGAAGAGTATGTAGTGAGGTATCATAATATTACCAAAGGTGATATGCTTAATGGATATGGCCTTAGGGTTGTTTTATGGGTAGCTGGATGTTCTCATCATTGTCCTGGATGTCATAATCCTATTACACATGATTGTAATGGCGGTATTCCTTTTGATGAGAGTGCTAAGGAAGAATTATTTAAGGCTTTAGAGTTAGATTATATAGATGGTATAACATTTAGTGGTGGAGACCCTCTTCATCCTGTTAATGTGAATGAAATTGGGGAACTTGTTGCAGAGATAAATGCTAAATTCCCAAATAAGACAAAATGGTTATATACTGGATATAGATTTGAAGAAATTCAATCGTTACCATTTATATCTATGTTAGATGTAATATGTGATGGTAGATTTGAAATTGATAAGTATGATGCTAAACTACATTGGGTAGGATCATCAAATCAAAGAGTAATAGATGTTAAAAAGACATTTGATGAAGGTAGAATAATATTATTTGAGGATGGTTCTTTAAGATGAAAAGAGTAGCACAATTTTATAAAGTTAGTTCAACTGAATTTTTGAAAGAAGTAAATGATATTTCATGCTACAACGATATTGTTTTACCTAAAAGAGCTACTAAATATAGTGCTGGTTATGATTTTTTTGCACCATATGATTTTACATTAAATCCTGGTGAAATAGTTAAAATACCTACTGGTATTAGATGTAAAATGAATGAAGATTATGTTTTAATGATTTATCCACGTAGTAGTTTAGGCTTTAAATATCGTTTACAATTAAATAATACAGTTGGTGTTATTGATGCTGATTACTACAATGCTAAAAATGAAGGACATATTTTTATTAAAATGACTAATTGTGGTGATAAAGTATTAGAAGTTAAAAAAGGTGAAGCCTTTGCTCAAGGCATTTTTATGGAATATGCAATTACATTTGATGATGAAGTAGATAGTCTTCGTACTGGTGGTATTGGTAGTACAACTAATAAATAATTAAAAAAGCATAGAATTTGGTTATTCTATGCTTTTTATTGGTGTGCCAGGAATGGTATTAATCTTACTGGTGAAAGTCCAGTCACGGGTATTACCACCAAGTGTAGTGACCTAGAAGACCTAAACCGTGAGGTTGGAGTGGAGTAAGTGGTGTAGCGAAGTCTTTGAGCCTACGTATAGTTAAATTATAAATATACTATAATATTAGCTATATAAATTGTCAAAATTTATGTATATAATTAAACATATATATCTACTATTAAAAACATTAAATGAATAAATTGTGATTGTGTCAAACAAAGTGAATAATACACTATCCACTTTAACTGCTATTTTTTGTATATCATAGTAATATTAAGATTTTTAACAAATAGTAAAAAAATTCTAATTTTAGATATTTTGATAAAATTATAAATAATTTTTATAATTGTGTAAATTCTATATTATTTTTATTAAATTATCTTGAAACTTCTATATAGTTGTGTGAT
>SAMEA103957793__coassemble_178_pt1 | contig 23413 bp, 22 predicted proteins | sample SAMEA103957793__metabat2_high_PE_005 | metagenome-assembled genome bin SAMEA103957793 (sample SAMEA103957793) | gut metagenome | biome: gut; material: feces | host: Canis lupus familiaris | collected 2014 | reverse complement strand
CCTGATTGAATATATTAAAGCAGTTAAAATAGGTAGTTAAATCCTAAATACGGGTGGTGATGCTAATAAAGTTGGTAATATTAAGGATGCTATTACAGAAGCATATAATGTAACAAAAGAAATTTAATAAATTTGTCCTTAGTAATTTAGCTAAGGACTTTTTATTTGGCTTAATTATGATAAAATTTTGATATTTAGTTTGTATTTTTAAGTAATTATAGTATAATGTATATTGGAGTTGATTAAATATGCCAGAGAAATTAGATTTAAATAATATACCTAATCATATTGCTCTAATATTAGATGGCAATGGTAGATGGGCTAAAAAAAGAATGATGCCTAGAACTTATGGTCATTTACATGGAGTATTTAATATAAAAAAAATTGTCTTACATGCTCAAGAACTAGGTGTAAAAGCAGTTAGTTTATATTGCTTTTCTACTGAAAATTGGCGTAGACCTCAAGAAGAGGTTGATTATTTAATGAAACTACCTATTAGATACTTTAAAAAGTTTGCTAAAGGGCTATTTGATTCAGATGTGAGAGTTATCTTTTCAGGCCGAAAAGATCATTTTAATAAAGACCTTGTTGATTTGATTAATTATATAGAAAAAATGACTTCTGATCATAAAGGTATTGTTTGTAATGTTTGTTTCGATTATGGTTCTAGAGATGAAATTACTAGAGCTGTAAAAGATATAGCAGCTATGTACAAAGAGGGAACAATATCTTTAGATGATATTACAGAAGATTTCATTTCTAATCATTTAGATACACATGGATTAAGTGATTGTGATTTATTGATTAGAACTAGTGGGGAAGAGAGACTAAGTAATTATTTGTTGTGGCAATTAGCATATGCAGAATTATACTTTACAGATGTATTATGGCCAGATTTTACGCCTGATGAATTTGATAAGGCAATTGCTGATTACCAAAGACGTAACCGCCGCTATGGTGGATTAAAGGAGGCTAAGAAATGAAACAAAGAATTATTACGGGTATACTAATAGTCTTAATTTTCTTACCAATTTTAATGGTAGATCAGTTATTCCCGTTATTCCAACTTACTATGATACTTTTAACTGGTGTTGCTTCATATGAGTTAATTAAAATGTATAACAAAGAAAAAGAAATTAGTGGAACAGTTAAAGCAATCATAATGATTTGCTCTATGGCTATCTATTTAGCAGCTTTAGTGGAATGGACACCTAATAGTATCCCTCAAGCAACATTAGAGCTATTTAATATTAATTTAAAGTTTTTACCAATTACAATCTTAGTAGTATTAATACTATTTATGTGTTCGGTATTTAGTGAGAACTTTGATGGTGCTGACGTTGGTAAAGCCCTAACAGTTGTAATGTATTCTGGTTTAGGATTTGCATCTGTAACAATCTTAAAATATTTAGGTTTAAGATATATAGTATTCTTATTTATAGTAACAGTTTTAACTGACGTATTTGCTTATTTCACAGGTATGTTATTTGGTAAGCATAAGATGGCACCTAAGATTAGTCCTAAGAAAACTTGGGAAGGTGCAATTGGTGGTACAGTTATAGCTACAGCAATTGGTGCAACATTTGCTACATGTTATGGTAAATTATTTGGTGATTTCTTTGGTTCACAAAATACATTACTAGATGGTATCGTTGATACAAATAATTTATCAATGGTGGCAATCGTAATTATTTTAATTGTTATAACAATTTTAACATCTATTATTTCTCAAATTGGGGATTTAGTAGCATCAAGATTAAAGAGAACATATGACATTAAAGACTTTGGTAATATTTTCCCAGGTCATGGTGGTGTCTTAGATAGATTAGATTCTGCTTTATTTGCTAGTATGTTTATTCTTTCAATCTTTACAATTTTAAATAATTTATTCCCATATGTCCCAGAAATTCCATTAATCTAGATGAAAGATATAATTATTTTAGGAGCTTGTGGGTCTATTGGTACTCAAACTTTAGACATTATTGCCAACTACCCTTCTTTATTTAGAGTAGTTGGTCTTTCTTTAGGTAGAGATCTTAAACTGGGACAAAAATTAATAGATCAATATAAACCTGAAATTATATGTCTAAGAAATATAGAACACAAGAAAGATATTAAATTTGATGGTGAGATAGTTATTGGTGACGAAGGTTTAATTTCTTTAGCTCAATACAAAACAACAAATGAAGTTATCTTTGTTAATGCCTTAGTTGGTTCAAGTGGTTTAAGACCAACAGTAGAAGCTATTAAATCTAGAAAAGATATAGCTTTAGCTAATAAAGAGACTTTAGTATTAGCTGGAGATATTATCAATAGTTTAGTAAAAGAATATAATGTTAAACTACATCCAATTGATAGTGAACACTCAGCTATTTGGCAATGCCTTAGAGGTGAAGATATTAATGATGTAAAAGAGTTAATTATTACTGCTTCAGGTGGTTCTTTTAGAGATAAAACAAGAGAAGAATTAGTAAATGTTACTAAAGAAAATGCTTTAAAACATCCTAATTGGTCTATGGGTAGTAAGATTACTATAGATAGTGCAACTATGATGAATAAAGGTTTTGAAATAATAGAAGCTCACTTTTTATTTAATTTACCTTTAGAAAAGATTAAACCCATTTTACATAGACAAAGTATTGTTCATTCTTTAGTAAGATTTAACGATACATCCATTAAAGCTAATTTAGGAACTCCTGATATGCGTATTCCTATCCTTTATGCTTTAAGTTATCCTAAACATTATGAAACACCTTCATTAAGTGACTTAATACTTGATGGTTTAACATTAACTTTTGAAGAATTAAGCTTTGATAGATATCCTATGGTTAGGTATGCTTATAATGCATTAGAGAAAAAAGGCTTTTATTTAGTAGCTTTAAATGCAGCTAATGAAGCGGCAGTTAAACTATTTTTAGAAGATAAGATTAAATTCTTAGATATAGAGAATATTGTTTATGAATATCAACAAAAAGAATATAATTTAGAATATAATATTGATAATATTATTAAACTAGATTATGAAATACAACAAGAAATTTTAAGAAAATATGGTGAGAAATAATGATTTTAACACTTAGTGGTTTTGCTTTAACCATTGTTTCGATTATTGCTTTTATATTTGTCATTGGTATTATTATTATAATTCATGAATTAGGACATTTCCTTGTAGCACGTAAGAGTGGTATTACTTGTAATGAGTTTTCGATTGGTATGGGTCCTGCTATATATAAAAAGCAATTTGAAAAGACTCTATTTTGTATAAGAGCTATTCCTATAGGTGGCTATGTATCAATGGCTAGTGAAGAAGTCAATGACGAAATGCTAAAACCAGGTAATATAATTAGATTAGTATTAGAAGATGAGTTAGTAACTAAGATTATCCTTGATGGTAAGGGTGATTATGATGTTAAAGGTGAGTTAGTTTCTTATGATTTAAATGATACTGAAGGTAATGGTATGTACATTACTTTACTGGTAGATGATGAAGAAAAGACTTATCAAATTAGAGAAAAAGCTATATATGTTTTAAACTATAAACAATCTATACAAGTTACACCTTATAAAGAAACATTTGATGCCAAACCTGTATATAAAAGATTTTTAACAATGGCTGCAGGTCCATTCATGAACTTTGTTTTAGCAATTATTATTTATTTTATATACTTCTGTGCAGTAGGTGTACCAAACTATAACTCTAATGTTATAGGTGAAGTAGGTAAAGGATATGCTTCGGAAAATATTTTATTAGCTGGTGATGAGATTGTCTATGTTAATAATACTAAAGTTAATTCTTGGAGTGAATTTGAAGTAGCTTTAGATGAATATAATAAGACAATGCCTACTAGTGTGTCTTTAGTAGTTAATAGAGATGGTAAGGAACAAAGGTTAAACTTAAATTATTCTATAATTATTAATTCTATAGGCTTATCTAACTTACAAATTGATGAGAAAAACATAGTAGAAGGAGTAGAAGGTGCTATAGTTGGTAATACTGCTATAACATATTTAGATAGTAAGACTAATTTTAAATATTTATTATCTAATGGTGATATCATTACTACTATGCGTGTTGATGTACTAAAAGATAAAAATAATATTATTAAAGGTGATGTAGTACCTATTAAGTCTTTTGCTGATATTGTTAATAATTTAAAAGATGTAGACGTTGCTAATATATATTTTGGCTACTATGATTTAGATAAAGCTAAAGAAACTCCAGATAACCCTTATGTAACAGTAGATGAATCTCCGGCTATTAGAAGTTGGGGTAATGAGATGTTAAATAATCAAAATATTGAGAAGATATCCTTAAAATTAGGTATTTCTCCTACATATCATTTCCACTTAGGTGGTGTAATTACTTCAACATTTAAAGGCTTTTGGAAAGATTTTACTTTAGTATTTAGAACATTAAAGTTATTAATAGCACCATCAGGTATTAGACAAGTTGGTGTAAAGAACTTATCTAGTGTTGTTGGTATATTCGGTATGGTACAACAAATTATAGTTGGTGGTTTCTTACCTTTATTAGCATTTACAGCATTATTAAGTACAAATATTGGTGTTATGAATTTATTACCATTACCAGTACTTGATGGTGGTAAGATTGTATTCTTAGGTTATGAAGCTATAACTAGAAAGAAACCTAATAAGAAATTTGAAAATGCCTTAAATATGATATTTATGGTATTATTGTTACTGTTATTTATATATGTAACATTTAACGATATATCCCGTTTAATAGGATAATTATTAAGATGGTAGTTTTATGACTATCATCTTTTTACATAATTTTCCAAAATTATTCCACAATTAATGTAGCAAATTTTGGTATAATATATAAGAAGGTGTTATTTATGAAATATAAATATAAAATTAGTGCAATTATTCTAATAATAATTTCTATTTTTACATTATCAAGTTGTGGTATTTTAAGTAGGCCTAAAGAGGTAGAAAAGCAAAATACAGTAGATATTGAAAATTTAACTAGATATGATTTTAATGAAAGTTTAAAAACCACAGGACCATTGACTGAAGAACATCTACCAAGTAAGGGTGATGTGAATGTTTTAGTAGTACCTATTGCCTTTAAAAATGAGAATCATGATCATAATTTAATTAATTTAATTAATAAAGCTTTTAATGGTACTGAAGAAGAAACAGGTTATTATAGTGTGAGTGGCTTTTATGAGAAATCATCTTTTGGTCAATTGAATTTTAATTTTGATGTCTTAGATGACTTTTATACTCCATTTAATACATCATATTATTACGAAAGAAGTACGTCCGTTTATGGTTCTACACTTTTATATCAAGAAATATTAAATTATTATGATAATGAAATAGATTATAATAAATATGATAATGATAAAGATGGTATCATAGATAGTATATGGATGGTATATACACATCCAGTGGATGTGAGAAATGCTGATTTTTGGTGGGCTTATGTTGCGAATGAAGGATACTTAACTACAAAAGATGGTGTTAAAGGACATGTTTATGGCTTTGCAGGTACTGACTTCTTAGATCCATTATTCTTTACCGAAAATAAAGTTTATGATTATTCTAATATAAATATAGATGCACATACATATATTCATGAAACTGGTCATATGATGGGACTTGATGATTATTATGATTATGATGATAATAGTGGTGTTTCTAGTGGAGGCACTCATGGTTATGATTACATGGATTATAACTATGGCGATCATGGTCCAATCAACAAGTTACTATTAGACTGGATTAATCCTATTGTTGTAACTGATAAATGTGATATAGTTATTAACCCATACCAAGAAAATGGAGATGTCTATTTATTAACTAAATCATTTAAAGGTACTATTTATGATTCCTACTATTTAATTATTAATTATTCAAATACTGGTTTATATAGTAAAGATCCTTATTTTGATGAATCTGGTATTATAATATATGAAATAAATGCTGAAAAGAATATTATTAAAGGTAATGTTGTACCTAATGGTGGGACTTATCAAACAGGTTTTAGATATGATAATAGTGATGAATCAAAATTATTTGTTAATATCATAGCTACTAGAAAAACAATTTATGATATGACTACTAATAAACATTTATTATTAACTAAAGGAGAATACATAAACATTGATAGTGTTGGTATGAGACTAACAGTTAATAGTGTTACACAAAATGGTGATATTAGAATTAGTTTAAATTAATGATATCTTTAACTTAAAAAATGCTACAAAAATTTCAAAAACTTTTTAAATATTCGTACAATTATTATAACCTTTATGTTATAATTGCATTAAGAGGTGGTATTTAAATGAAAAAAGTATTAGTTGCTGGTGGTGCAGGTTATATTGGTTCTCACACTGTAGTTTCTTTAATCGAAAATGGTTATGAACCAATTATTGTTGACAATTTTTATAATGCTAGCAAAAAGGTTATTTCTAGATTAGAAACTATCACAAATCACAAATTAACTTGGTATGAAGTAGATTGTTGCAATCTAGAAAAATTAAATGAGGTTTTTGATAAAGAAGATATTCATGCTGTTATCCATTTTGCAGGCTATAAAGCAGTTGGTGAAAGTGTATTAAAACCATTAATGTATTATGATAATAACTTAGTATCTTTATTAAATGTATTAAAAGCTATGGTTAGTCATAATGTTAAAAACTTAGTATTCTCTTCTTCAGCAACAGTTTATGGTGCTCCAAAGAGTGTACCTATTTATGAAGATTTCGATTTACACGTTACAAATCCATATGGACGTACTAAATTAATGATTGAAGAAATTTTAACAGACTTTGCTAAGGTTAATCCAGACTTTAGAATTGCATTATTAAGATATTTCAATCCAATCGGTGCTCACGAAAGTGGTTTAATTGGTGAAGATCCTAATGGTATTCCAAATAATTTAATGCCATATATTACTCAAGTATGTATTGGTAAGTTACCTAAGTTAAGAGTATTTGGTAATGACTATAATACACCAGATGGTACAGGTGTAAGAGATTATATTCATGTTTGCGACTTAGCTTTAGGTCATGTATTAACAATTAAGAAATTAGATGAATCTAATGAAGCATTACATGTATATAATTTAGGTACAGGTAAAGGTACATCTGTATTAGATTTAGTTCATGCTATGGAAAAAGTAATTGGTAGAGAGGTACCTTATGAAATTGTAGAACGTCGTCCTGGTGATATCGATGCATGTTATGCTAATACTGATAAAGCATTTAATGAATTAGGATTTAAGGCAAAATATAACATTGATGATATGTGCCGTACTTCATGGCATTTCCAAGAATCAAATCCTGATGGTATAAAATAATGATTTATAAGCCGTTTCGTACGGCTTTTTTTAACTTAAATTGACTCAATTAAAGTAGTATGGTATAATTTAAAGAAAGGAGTGATTTTAGTGAATAATGAAAATTATAATGTAGAAGATGAAGGAATTTCTATATCTCAAATATTTGGTTGGATTAAACGTAGATGGCTAATATTTATTGGTTTAACGATAATAATTACTCTTTTAGTAGGCATTGTATTCCAATTCTTTATTATACCTAGTAAGACAACATATACAGTTAGATTTTCTTATGATAATATGACTGATTTAAATAAGGGATACTATTTAGATGGTACTAAATTCCAATATAGAAATTTAATCTCATTTGATAGTTTAGAAGATGCTAAAGAAAAATCAAGTAATTTTAAAAATATTGATACAAAGAATCTATCTATTAGTAGCACTTTAGATATAAAAGAAGAAAGATTTTTTGCAAAACCTAATGATGCAACATCTGAGTTATTATCAGTAGAGTATGAAATTACTATACCTGCTAACTATTTTGAAAATAAAACTCAAGCAGTTGATTATCTAACTACTGTAGTTAATGCACCTGTTGAATATAATATAAACTTCTTAGAAAAGTTAAACTTCTATGATTTTGATATTTTAGATAATGCTAATTCTTATAAAGATCAAATTACTTATTTAAATACAATTATTGAAGGTATTCGTAATGGTTATAAGGGATTATATGATACATTTGGTGATGTATTCGTTTATATAAAAAATGATGATTTTGCATATGAATCAAATCTTTTAAGTACAATTCAATCTACTTTTGAATTAAAGTTAAATCAAACTAATTATAATTTCTTAATTAATGAATTTAATACTTATAACTATATTAAAAATTATAATGATTCAAAAGATCAAATTGATAATTATTTATCTATTTTAAATGCTAAGATTAAAGAAAAAGAAGCTAATCTTACAAGTTTAAAAGAAAGTTTAAATGGTGTTAATGGTAATTTAGGTGAGGCGGCTAGTGCCTTAGTTAAAAAAATTGCAGACTTAACATTAGAAGTTTCTGATTTAAAACAAGAAAAAACAAAATTAGAAACTATTAAACAATCATATGAGAATGGTACAGCAGTAGATGGTAAAAATTATGTTGAAGATACTAAAGTGTTTGATACAAATTTAAAAGCTGTAATTGAATTTGCTAAAGAAGAAGCTGTTAAGTATTCTTATATTTATAAAAATTTAGTAGTTCGTGATAGTGAAGTAATTTACATGTTTAATAATGTAGTAAAAACTGACTCTACTAATATGGTTCTAGTTATTTTAGTAGGTTTATTCGGTGGCCTTTTAGTTGGTGCTGTTGTTGCTGGTGTTGCTGGCTGTTATGATGAAAAAAGAGAACATCAAAATAATACTAAAATCATTAAATAGTTTATAAAGATTCTCGAAAGAGAATCTTTTCTGTTAAGGGGATGAAAAAATGTATGATGATATAAATAATGTATATAATAATTTAATATCTTGTATAAATCCATTAGATAGGAAAAATTTATTAATTAGTTTAAAGAATACTATTAAAAAATATGAAATGTTTTTATATAATGCCATAAAGATTGATTTAAATAAAAGTGAATATGAAACTTATTTAACTGAAATAGGTTTAGTATATGAAGAGTTAACTTACTTTATAAAAAATACTATTAAGTTATCTAGACCTAAAAAGGTTAGATCTTGTATAGCTCAAATTCCTAGTAAGGCTTATATCTATAATGAACCATTTGGTAAGGTATTAATAATTAGTCCTTGGAATTATCCAATTCAGTTAGCGCTTATTCCTTTAGTTGGTGCATTAGCTGGAGGTAATAGTGCTATTATTAAGCCAAGCGAATATACACCTAACACAAGTTTAGTTTTACAAAAAATAGTAGATGAAGCTTTACCAAAAAATGTTTGTCAAGTTATTTTAGGTGATAAAGATGTTAGCAATTATTTGTCTCAATTAAAGTTTGATAAGATATTTTTCACTGGATCATCTAATGTTGGTAAAATCATTTGTGAAAATGCAAGTAAGAATCTAGTTCCTGTCGTATTAGAATTAGGGGGTAAGTCACCAGTTTTAATATTTGATACAAAAGATATTAATCTAGCTGCTAAAAGATTAGTATTTGCTAAATGGTTAAATGCAGGACAAACTTGTGTTGCTCCAGATTATGTATTTATTAAAAAAGAATATTATAATGATTTTATTAAATATTTAGAAATTTATATAAACAAATATATTAATTTAAATATTAAGAATAACTTATATCCTAAAATTATTACAAATAGACATTTAGAAAGATTATTAAATTTATTTGATAAAGATACAGTATTAAATGACTATTATTTAGATAGTGAGAATCATATTTTAGGACCTGTATTAGTTAAAGAAGATAACTTAGATTCAAAGTTAATGAGCGAAGAAATATTTGGACCTATATTACCAATAATTACCATTGATAATTTAGATAATGCTATAAGTTATATTAAAAGTAAAGATAAACCATTAGCTCTCTATATATTCTCGGATAATAAAGATAAAACAAATCAACTATTACAAATTCTTAGTTATGGTAGTGCTTGTGTTAATGATGCTGTAGTCCAAATTACAGTTCCATCCTTACCATTTGGAGGTATTGGTGGTTCTGGTATGGGTAACTATCATGGTCATTATAGTTATAAAGCTTTCACGCATGAAAAATCTGTTTTAGTACGTCAAAAATACTTAGACTTAGAGTTAAGATATCCTCCATACTCTAAAAAAACAACTTTAATAAAGAAAATTCTTAAATAATGTTCACTTTCAAGTTGATAAAAATAATATAATAGTATATAATGAGTTAGAAAGAAGGAATGAATATGAACGTATGCAACAATAAATTTGGAATCTTAATTAGAGATTTAAGACATAAAAATGGGGATACTTTACGTGGTTTAGCAACAAAATTAAACGTTTCTGCAGCGTTTATTTCTTCGTTAGAACTTGGTAGAAAACAAATTCCTGCTGATTATGTTGAAAAGATTACTGAAATCTATAATTTAAATAAAGAAGAACAAGAAGAACTCATTGATGCAATTAATTCAACTAATGAGAAAATCACATTAAACTTAAAAGAATTAAATGAAGAACAAAAAGATCTATCTTTAATTTTTGCTCGTAAGATCAAAACAAGTGATGATGATTTAATTAATAAGTTAAGAGAAATATTATATGAGGATAATGACTAATCCATTATCGATAGATAATATTAAAAATATAGCTAGAGAAGTAAGGGGATATTTCCATATCTTTTCTAGCTCTTATTTTCCTATATTAGATGTTTTAGAACAATTAGACATCAAGGGGTATCTAAACTTAGTAGTATTACCTAATGATGATCCATCATTTATTGATGATGTTGTTGCATATTATGATTCTTCAAATAATTCTATTTATATAAGTGATGATTTATATAATAATACTGAATATGATTATCGTTCTAACTTTACTTTAGCACATGAATTTTTCCATTTTATTCAGTATAAGCATCTTAATTTTACCTTTGATGAAGCACTTGAAACACCTCCATTTAAAGACCCAGAGTGGCAAGCTAATGAGTTTGCTGGTCAATTATTGATACCTGATGAGGCCCTAGACTTACCAGTTGAAGATATTATTAAGAATTATAGGGTAAGTGAAACTTGTGCTTTAACACGTTTAGTTAAGAAGAAAGTTCGTAAGAAAAGAGAAAAACAAAAAATAGATTTACATATACATACTACTTATTCTGATGGTACTTTTACACCAAGTGAAATCATTAGCAAAGCTAAAGATAAAGATTTAGCTTATATAGCGATTACAGATCACAATGAATTTAGAGGTTCTAAAGAAGCATATCAAATAGCACCTAAGATGGTAATACCAGGCGTGGAAATCGACTCTATAATTGATGACATTAATGTACATATTTTAGCATATAATTTTGACTATAATGATTTAGATTTTACTAATTTTATTGATAAAAATCGTGAAATGTTATTTAAAGTTGATGATGGCTTCATTGATGTACTTATTAGTAATGGTTATGATATAACAATAAATGAATATAATAACTACATTCATAATCCACGTAATGGTGGTTGGAAAGCTTTGAATTTTGCTATAGAGAAGAAGATAGTGAACAACATTAAAGATTATTTTATGTTAATGAAGAAGTATAATTATAGTCATGCTAGAGTACCTTTTCCGTCTGTTAAAGAAGTAATAGATAGAATTCATAATGCTAATGCAGTAGCAGTATTAGCTCATCCTTATAAAACTTTCCCTAAAGACAAATTAATTCATTATCTTGATACTATACTAGATTATGGTATTGATGGCATTGAAGTATATTATTATAATACTAGTGATGATGAAATAAATATTGTTAAAGAATATGCCTTAGAACAAGGTTTAGTTACTACAGTTGGTAACGATTATCATGGTACATTTACTGATAGTGAGTTAGGTTACCGTAATGAGAAATACTTTAATTTAAATTTAGATGGAATTATAAATAAAAATTAAGCACTTTAATAGTGCTTTTTTATGTATAGATATAATAATTATATATTTGTTTTATATTATATATAAGTATCTTAAAATTTTAAGTCCTAAAGCGTTTACTGTCTTGTCAGGTGTAAAGATATAGTGTATAATAATGATACTTGAGGTGAATGTATGTTAATAGAAGAAATTAATAAATTAAAAAAAGAAAAAAATGCCGTAATATTAGCACACTATTATGTACCTTTTGAAGTTCAAGCAGTTGCTGATTATGTTGGTGACTCATACTATTTAAGTAAAAAGGTTAAAAATATTGATGCAGACCTTATTATTTTTGCGGGTGTAAGATTTATGGGGGAAAGTGCAAAAGTTCTTAATTATAATAAGAAAGTTTGTATGGTTAGTGATGAAGCAGATTGTTTTATGGCCCATTTAGCAAATGTTATTAAAATCAATGAGCTAAAGAAACAATATGATGATTTAGCTGTAGTTTGTTATGTAAACTCTACATTAGAATTAAAGAAACACTCTGATGTATGTGTAACAAGTAGTAATGCAGTTAAAATTTGTAAAAATATCCCTAATAAAAATATATTCTTTATACCTGATAAAAATTTAGGTACTTATGTTAAAAAAGTATTACCTGAAAAGAATATTATTTTAAATGATGGATATTGTCCAGTACATGAAAATGTACTAGTAGATCACATTAGAAAAGCTAAAAATGCTTATCCAAATGCTAAAGTATTAGGACATCCTGAATTAAATCAAGAAGCTGTAAAAGAATGTGACTTCTTAGGTAGTACAAGTATGATTATTGATGCAGTTAAGGATTATCCTAATACTGATGAATTTATTGTTTTAACTGAAAGAGGAATTTTATACGTTTTACGTGAACTTTATCCTGATAAAAAGTTTATAGAATTAGAAGAACAAATGTGTTGTCATGATATGAAAATGAACACATTAGAAAAATTATTAGAAGTCTTAAAATTTGAGACTAACGAAATTGTCATCTCAGAAAGTGATATGGAATTAGCCTTAAAGCCATTAGAGGAGATGCTAAGATATGCAAAATAAATATGATGTTATAATAATAGGTAGTGGATGTAGTGGGTTATTTTGTGCCCTAAACTTAGAACAAAGTAAGAAGGTTTTAATCGTTTCAAAGACAACTTTAGAAGAAAATGATTCACATTTAGCTCAAGGTGGTATTTGTGTTTTACGTGATGAATTTGACTTTAATGATTTTTTAAATGATACATTAAAAGCAGGTCATAATGAAAATAATGTTGATGCAGTTAAGGAAATGATTAGTCATTCACAAGAAGTAATAGCTGACTTAGAAAAGTATAATGTGGTTTTTGAAAAAGAAAATGGGGAATTCAAATATACTAGAGAAGGTGCTCATTCAAAGCCAAGAATCTTATTCCATAAGGATATTACAGGTCAAGAAATTACTTCAAAGTTATTAATTGAAACTAAAAAACGTAGTAATATTACCATGGTAGAAAATGCTACATTAGTAGATATTATTTGTGAAAATAATAGAGCTTATGGTGCTTTTATTGAGTATAATGGTGAGGTTAAGCCAGTATTCGCCGCTAATGTTGTGTTAGCTTGCGGTGGCGTTGGTGGTCTTTATGATAACTCAACTAATTATCCTATTTTAACGGGTGATGCACTAACTATTTGTTATAAGAATCATGTTGAATTAAAGGATGTAAACTATGTACAAATACATCCAACTTCATTATATGAAGAAACTAAAGGCAAGAGATTTTTAATTAGTGAATCTGTTCGTGGTGAAGGTGCATTATTATATGATAAGAACTATGAAAGATTCATTAAGGAAACATTAGCACGTGATGTTGTTGCTAATAAGATATTTGAAATTATGAAGCGTGATAATACAAAACATGTTTGGTTAGATATGCGTGTATTAGGTAAAGATGAGATAATGAATCATTTCCCTAATATTTATAAAGCATGTATGGAACGTGGTATTGATCCACTAGTAGATTTAGTACCTGTAGTACCTGCTCAACATTATTATATGGGTGGTATTAAAGTAGACTTAAATTCACATACTACAATGGATAATTTATTTGCTGTTGGTGAATGTGCATGTAATGGTGTACATGGTCGTAATCGTTTAGCTAGTAACTCATTATTAGAGAGTTTAGTATTTGCTAAAAAGGCTGCTCAATTTATTAATGATGATGATACTAGATGTACTAAAATAGATTGTAAGTATTATCCTCAAGAATTAGAATATGCTAAAAAGGATGTTATTCAATTTGTAAAAGGAGAGAAAAAGTATGAATTTTCTTAAAGCTGATAAATATATTTTAAGTGCTTTAAATGAAGATATTACAGATTGTGATATTACTACTGAAGCCATTATGACTGAAGATAAATTAGGAGAAGCATATCTTTATGCTAAGGCAGAAGGTATCATCTGTGGTTTAGAAGTCTTTGAAAGAGTTTATTATTTATATGATAATAATGTAAAAGTAGAAAAATATTTTAAAGATGGTGATTTAGTAAAACCTGGTGATGTTATAGCTAAAGTTATAGGTAATGTTAAATCAATTTTAATTGGTGAAAGAACGGCTTTAAATTATCTTCAACGTATGAGTGGTATAGCAACTAAAACTAATAGTATAGTTAAATTATTAGAAGGTAGTAAAACTAAATTATTAGATACAAGAAAAACTACACCTAATATGCGTATATTTGAAAAATATGCTGTATCTTGTGGCGGTGGTGTAAATCATAGATTTAATTTATCTGATGGTATTTTAATAAAAGATAACCATATTGATGCTGCTGGAAGCATTACTAAGGCTGTGGAAAAGGCTAGAAAGTATGCATATTCTCATCGTATTGAAGTTGAGGTTGAAACTTTAGATGAAGTAAGAGAAGCAGTAAATGCTAATGTTGATATTATAATGTTAGATAATATGGATAAAGTAACTATGATAGAAGCACTTAATATCATTGATAAACGTGCTATTACAGAATGTTCTGGTAATATGGATTATGAAAAAATTAATCTTATGAAGGAAATTGGTGTAGATTATATATCTAGTGGTGCGATTACATATAATGCTAAAATTCTAGATGTTTCTTTAAAAAATTTAAAAGTTATTGAAAATAGTGAGATTTAATTAATGACAAAGGATATCCGTTTTAATAAAATGATATCACTTTTAGAAAAAGAAACATCGCCTTTATCAGGAAGTAACTTAGCTAGTATTCTTGGTGTTTCAAGACAAGTGGTAGTAAGCTATATATCATTAGCTAAGGCTAGAGGTTATAATATTATATCTACTAATAAAGGTTATTTATTAAATCAAGATCATTTTATTACTGAAGAAATTAAATCATGTCACTCTATTGGTGATATTTGTAATGAGTTTTATACAATTGTAGACTTCGGTGGTACTATTGTTAATGTCACTATTGACCATAAGTTATATGGTAAAATGTCTATAATCTTAAATCTAAGAACAAGATATGATGTTGATTGTTATATAAATGAAGTTAAGAATACTGACGAAAGTTTATTAGAAGCAATATCTGTTAAAGAACACTTTCATCAAATATCTTGTAGAAATGTAGAAGTTCTTAATTTAATTAAAGAAAATCTAAATAATGTAAATAAGAGGTAGCTGGGAGCTACCTCTTATTTATTTGGGAGAGTTATAGTTATTTGATTATACTTATCTAGGGAGTTGATAAGCTGTCTTATTTAAGACAACTATATAATATCAAATCATAAACGTATAAATATATTACAAATATGTGAAATTGTGTTATTTGTTTTCAACAAATACTAGGCCAAAGGCATTAGGACCCCAGTGGCATCCAACAGCAGGACAAGCATTGTCATATTTATCAACATTAATATTATGTTCTTTTAACATAGTATCTAGATTAGATTTATCATAAGTATAAATACCATAAACATCATATTCTAAATTAGGATTAAAATGTTCTTTTATATACTTCATAGTATTAGCTAGTCCACGTTTTTTAGCTTCAACCTTAACATGACCATTTGTAACGGTAATTATTGGTTTAATAGCCACTAAAGTACCAAATAACCATTCTTTTTTTGATAACCTACCACCTTTAAGTAAGTAATTTAAGTTTTCAGGTACAGCTAAAATTTTAATGTGTGAACGTAAATCTTTAAGATTTTCTTCTAATATATCAAGAGGTAATTCTTGGTTACGGTTTACATAATCTACTAGTAACTTTACTCCAGATACACAAGAATATGAGTCAAATACTAGAACATTAGGATTTTCTTTATATTCTTGATATAACATATTAAAAGTACCAGAAATAGTACTAGAAATAGTAATGATACAAACTTTATCACCATTAAGAAGATAATTATTAATTAAATTAAATGCATCATCAGAACTAGGTAAACTTGTTTTAGGAAATGATTTACTTTCAATTAACATCTTATAAAATTCATCTGTATGAATATTAACATCATCTAAATATTCTTTACCTTCAAAATATATTTGTAATGGTAGTACATCACAATTATAATTCCTTTTTTCATCTTGTTTAATACTACTACCAGAGTCTACTATTATTCTTAACATATTTTATCCCTCAATTCTTATTGTATTTGCTAACGTAGTGGCTATTTCATCAATATCATATTCTAAATCGTTACTTAAGACATAATTAATAATATTTTGAATACCACCATTCCAAATAAGTTTTTGTAACTTACTAACATTTTTATTAGATTCTTTTCCTAAAATAATTTTATTAGTGATTTGTAAATAACCATCCTTAAAACCAGTATTATTCATAAATAGAATAACATCTTTGTACTCAAAAACTTTAGATAAGAAGAATTTGTAATATTCTTTATCAAGTTTAGTAAATGGACTTCCTACTTCATTAACAAATACATTATTTAAATCTATAATAATATCTTTTATAACATCTTCTTTAGTTTTATAGTTTTTATAGAAGGCCGTGCGACTAACTTTAGCTTCCCTACATATTTCAGTTATACTAATTTCTTTATAATCTTTCATTTTTGAAAGTAAGACTAATGCATCTTTAATATATTTTTTTGCTAAACGATTAGCTTCTATATTACTATATTTTAATAATTCATTATTTATAATAACATCTCCGAGATAACAAGTGTTAACTCTATTATACTGATTTTTATTAATAAATCAATACTATTTAAGTAATCTATATAAAATTTAAGTTAAATATGGTATAATAATTAAGATGAAGGGAAGTGGTTCTATGAGTGACAATCCGAGATGGTTCAAAGATAATATAGAATTTAGAGAACCACTTTTGGGCTCTCTTATTTAAAGGAGTACTCACATGCAACAACATTTTGAAGAAATATTAAATTTAATAAATAGTAATCTAAATAAAGAAGAATTGAAAGAAGCACTTTCTCATTATCATGCTTCTGATATTGCGGATGTATTAGAAACTCTAGAAAAAGATGAACGTATTAGAATATATAAAGTACTAGGTCTAGAAGATACTGCTCAGGTATTTACATATTTTGATGATGTAAAAGATTATATTAATGAATTACCTGTAGAAAAAGCAGCAGATATTATTGAACAATTAGACTCTGATGATGCTATTGATGTTTTAAATGACTTAGAGGATGAAGATAAACAAGAAATTATTGAACATCTAGAAGATGAAGATAAGGAAAGAGTTATTAAACAAGATAGTTATGATGAAGATACTATTGCTTCTTATATGACTGATAATTATGTTACTATTAATAAAAATATTACTATAAAGCAAGCTATGAAAGATTTAATTAAAGATGCTGGTGATCATGATAATATTTATGTTATCTATGTTTTAGATGATGAGAATAAGTTTTATGGTGCTATCGACTTAAAAGATTTAATTGTGGCTCGTAAAGATGATAATTTAAGTGACATATGTATGACAAATTATCCTAGATTTTATGATGATGAAGATATTAGTGAATGTATTAATCGTTTGAAAGATTATAAAGAACACTCAATTCCAATTATTAGTCATAATAATGATTTGCTAGGTGTAATTACAAGTGATAATATTTTAGATGCTGCTGAAGATGAATTTAATGAAGACTATGCTAAACTAGCAGGTTTAAGTGAAAGTGAGGATTTAAATGAAGGTTTATTTAAGTCTGTTAAAAAGAGAATTCCTTGGTTAATTATTTTATTATTTTTAGGGCTATTAGTATCGAGTTTGATTGGTATGTTTGAGGGGTTAATCGCTACTGTACCAGTAATAGTTTTCTTCCAATCAATGATTTTAGGTATGAGTGGTAATGTTGGTACACAGTCTCTAGCGGTAACTATTCGTACCTTAACTGAGGAAGGAGATGCAAAAAAATTAGGTAAAAGTATCTTTAAAGAATTAAGAATAGGATTCTTAAATGGATTAATTATAGGTGTTGTATCTTTCTTATTTACTTTTACTTTCTTATATCTAAGGCATCAAGAAGTATTAATAGGCCAAGGATTTGTGATTGCTGATATACTAAAAGTAGCAGGTATTATAGCATCAAGTTTACTTTTGGCCATGACATTATCAAGTTTAGTTGGTAGTACATTCCCTATCATATTAAGTAAGTGTGGTATTGACCCTGCAGTTGCATCAGGTCCATTTATTACTACTATTAATGATATAGTGGCTGTAATGGTTTACTACGGTTTAACTTATATATTATTTATTACTCTATTATAAAAATGAAATGAAGTGGTTTTCTTGGGTAGTTGTTACCAGAGTGAAAATTATATAACTATAAAGGGAGCCACGGTGTGCTCTCTATAATAAAGGAGTACAAGTATGACTAATTATTTTGATGAGATATTAGAGATAATTAATAATAGTAAATCAAAAGATGAATTAAAAGAAAGATTAAGTGGTTATCATGCTTCTGATATAGCCGATGTACTAGAAACATTAGATAAAGATGAACGTATTAAAGTATATCAAGCCCTAGATTTAGAAGATACTGCTCATATTTTTACTTATTTTGAGGATGTTGAAAATTATATTAATGAAATTCCTGTAGAAAAAGCAGCGGATATTATTGAACAGTTAGATTCAGATGAAGCAATAGATGTTTTAAATGAATTAGAGGAAGAAGATAAACAAGAAATTATCGAACATCTAGAAGATGAAGATAAAGAAAGAGTTATCAAGCAAGATAGTTATGATGATGATACTATTGCTGCTTATATGACTGATAATTATATTACAATACATAAAAGTTCATCAATTAAGGATGCTATGAGTCATGTAGTTAAGGATGCTGGTGAACATGATAATGTATATATCATATATGTTTTAGATGATGATAATAAATTTTATGGGGCTATTGATTTAAAAGATTTAATAGTTGCTCGTAAAGATGATAATCTAGATAAGATATGTATGACTAATTATCCAAGATTTTATGCTGATGAAGATATAAGTGAATGTATTAATAGATTAAAAGATTATAAAGAACAATCTATTCCTATTATTAGTCATGCTGATGTATTATTAGGTGTAATTACTAGTGATAATATCTTAGATGCTGCTACAGATGAGTTTGATGAGGATTATGCTAAACTAGCAGGTTTATCAGATAAAGAAGATATTGATGAGTCAATATTTAATTCAGTAATTAAAAGAATTCCTTGGTTAATTATCTTATTATTCTTAGGACTGATTATATCAAGTCTTATTGGTACATTTGAAGCTTTAATTGCTACAATGCCAGTAATAGTATTCTTCCAATCTATAATTCTTGATATGAGTGGTAATGTTGGTACACAATCACTAGCAGTTACTATAAGAACATTAACTGAAGAAAATGATAGTAAGAAACGTAATAAAGTTATTTGGAAGGAATTGAAAATTGGTTTTGTAAATGGACTCTTAATTGCTGTTGTAGCCTTTATTTTTTGTTTCCTATATTTATTTATAAAGAAGCAAGAAGTCATTCAAGGTACAGGTTTTGTGATATATGATATTTTAAAAGTAGCAGGTATAATCGCAAGTAGTCTTGTTTTAGCTATGACATTATCAAGTTTAGTAGGTAGTATATTTCCTATTTTATTAACTAAGTGTCATATTGACCCTGCTGTAGCATCAGGACCATTTATTACAACTATTAATGATATAGTGGCTGTACTAGTATATTATGGGTTAAGTTATATTTTGTTTTTTATGGTGATGTAAATGATTAGTATTAAAGAAATTAAAGAAGCTATTGAAGAAACAAATTTAGGACCAAGTTTTTTTCATTTGGCTCCAAAAGCTTTTTATGATAAAGAAGAAACTAAAATTGAATATCTAAGTAATCCTGATTATTATGAATACTATAAATTAATGAATGAAAACTTTGATGCTAGTGAATCTAGAGTATCAAAAATTTTAGGTAATAGTAGTCGTTATATTCCAATAGTTGTATTTATAGATAACAATGATATAGCTTTAACATATAGTGAACTTTATAAAGATAAAGAGTTGGGGGAAGCTATCGAACATGGCTTTAAAGAGTTTAAATCTATGTTAATTAATAAAGGATTACTTGAAGATTTCTTTGATTTTAGAGATAAATTTATTCTAACTAGAGCAATTATCTTTTGTAATGAAAACAATATAGATTATAATTAAAGGGTCCTATTTGGGACCTTATGTTAATTTGGAGGTACAATATGATATATGATTCAATATTAGACACTATTGGTAATACACCAATAGTAAAACTAAATAAATTAAAGAAAGAACTAAATCTTAAAGGAAATATTTATGCTAAAATAGAAAGTTTTAATCCTGGTGGAAGTGTAAAAGACAGAGCTGCTTTAAAAATGATTAAAGCTTTAGAACAAAGTAACATTATTGATAGAAATACTACATTAATAGAAGTTACGAGTGGAAATACTGGGGTAGGTTTAGCAATGGTATGTGCTTATTTAGGATATAACCTTATTGTAGTAATGCCTGAAAATATGAGTGAAGAACGTAAAAAGTTAATGAAAGCTTATGGGGCACGTTTAGTTTTAACTGATCCAAGTTTAGGTATGAAGGGTGCAATAAGTAAAGGATATGAATTAGAAAAAGAATATAAGAATGCTAAAATAATAGGCCAATTTATCAATCCTAATAATCCTATGGCACACTATGAAACAACAGGACCTGAAATTTATAGAGATTTAAAAGACGATATAGACTATCTGGTTTGTGGTGTAGGTACTGGTGGTACTATTACAGGTGTAGCTAGATATTTGAAAGAAAATATTAAAACATTACATGTATGTGCTGTAGAACCAGCTGAGTCACCAATGTTGAGTTATGGTGAAACAGGTAAACATAAAATACAAGGTATAGGAGCAGGATTTATACCAGAAATACTAGATGTAAAAATTTATGATGAAATCATTAGGGTAAAGGCTGATGATGCATATAATATGTCTAGACTTTTAGCAAAAACTTGTGGCATACTAGTGGGAATTAGTAGTGGTGCTGCTTTATTTGCTGCATGTGAGATAGCTAAAAGAGATGAATCTTTAAATAAAAATATTGTAGTTGTTTTACCAGATACAGGTGAACGCTACTTATCTACGGACTTATTCTAATGGAAAAATTAAGAGAATTATGTCTTAATGATGACAATAAAAAACATATAAATTCCTTTACAATATTACATTTTGCTAAAGCGTGTAGACGCTTGTTATTCTATGGATATTTTTATGAAGATAATGATTTTGATAATTATTATCAAGAAGTATATGCTTTATTATGTGAAATGTTAAAAGATAAAAATAAAACAGATGCGTTTTTTGAAAAATTAGTATATATAAGAGAATTATTAGAACTTGATATTGAAGCAGTTATAAACGGTGATCCTGCAGCTAGTAGTAAACAAGAAATTGTTTTGTGTTATCCAGGGCTAGAAGCTATTACATATTATCGTATTGCACATGAAATTGATAAGATGGGATATATCCTTGAAGCTAGAATAATTTGTGAGTATGCACATAGAAAATGCCAAATTGATATACATCCAAAAGCTACAATTGGAAAATACTTTTGTATTGACCATGGTACTGGTGTTGTAATTGGTGCTACTGCCATAATTGGAAATAATGTTAGAATATATCAAGGTGTAACATTAGGAGCAAAGTGGCTTAATGATATTAGTAAAGTTAGTGGTAAACGCCATCCAACTATTGAAGATGATGTTATTATATATGCTAATGCTACAATTTTAGGTGGTAATACTATAATTAAGAAAGGGTCAATTATAGGTGCAAATGCATTTATAACTAAATCAAATAATGAAAATTAGACTAGATAAATATTTAGCCGATTTAGGTTATGGTACAAGAAAAGAAGTAAAAAAGTTAATCAGAAGTGGACAATTTGTTACAGTTAATGATGAATATATTAGAGATGATGACTATAAGGTAGATACTTTAGTTGATGATGTATTAGTTAATGATGAAAAGTTAGAATATGAAGAAAAAATATATATTATGTTAAATAAACCAGAAGGATATGTTTCAGCTACTATTGATAATTTATATCCAACTGTTTTAGATTTAATAGATGTTCCTCTTAGAAGAGAAATGTTTCCAGTTGGCAGACTAGATGTTGATACAACGGGTTTATTAATAATTACTAATGATGGTATGCTTTCACACAAGGCCTTAAGTTCTAAGAATCATGTTGAAAAAGAATATTATGTAGAATATGAAGGAACTTTAGTACCTAATGTTACTGAAATATTTGAAAATGGTATGGATATTGGTGATGAAAAACCAACCTTACCTGCTAAAATATTATTATGTGGTGAAAATAAAGCTTTAGTTACACTAGTTGAAGGTAGATTTCATCAAGTTAAAAGAATGATCGAAGTTTGCGGTGGAAATGTTGTTGTCTTGAAAAGAATACGTTTTGGTACGCTTTTACTAGATGAAAATTTAGAATTAGGTGAATCTAGAAGATTAACACAAGAAGAAGTGGATAGAATTTTTGATTAGTTATATTTCGATATATAATATAAATGCTAAAATACTGCCTATATAAAAATTGTATCCTATTTAATATAGGCAGTTTATTATATTATATTTAATGTGATATATTTATCATAAATAATCTTCTATGTTTTTTATAAAGTATATATTGTGGATATAGATTAGTATTAATCACATAAATGAGCTTATATTTTGACTAATTTATGTTACTAAACCAAATTATGAAAAAATATGAAAATAGCTCTTGATTTACTATCGTGATTTTGTTATAATTGTCAACGTTGTTATGACAAAACATTTTAATACCTAATAAAAAAGTATAAAAAAAGTTTTGTAACTCTTGAAATTAAGATTCAAGAGTGATATAATAAACAAGCACTTAATGAAGTGTGTTTAGTCTTTGAAAACTATATATGACGAAGCGTGTTGAATTATTTTGACACAATTTCAATAAGAAATTGAGCATAAGGAAAAACTGGTAGA